>Ga0214921_10004244_pt1 | contig 21250 bp, 25 predicted proteins | sample LL1505_MetaG_FD_177992 | JGI IMG/M metagenome (GOLD analysis project Ga0214921, IMG submission 177992) | Freshwater microbial communities from Lake Lanier, Atlanta, Georgia, United States - LL-1505 | ecosystem: Environmental > Aquatic > Freshwater > Lake | place: USA: Georgia | collected...
GCGGTTCCTTTTGTACCAGCAAAAGCTTTTTCTAATCGCTGTGCGCCGGGAAGCCTTTGGGCCAACAGAGAAACCGCAGAGGCGCTAAGACCAGAAGCTCGCGCAAGGTTTAAAGCTTTTTGCTTGGCCTCTTCTGGAGGAACATCTCTAGCAATAAGTTCTTTATATGCTTCTTCATACGTGTCTGTGCCTACGTCGGCGCCCTGCATAACAGCGCCAGCACCTAATGCCGCGCGTGTTCCAGCTTTCTGCGCGGCAACTTCTGCGGCTTCTCTACCAACTCCTTTGGCAAGCTGACCGGCAAGAACGGCACCGCGACCCAATCTGGCAGCGGCGCCAACAGGAATCATGTTGGGCGCCATCTCTGCCAAGAAGCTAGCCAAAAGAGCGGGGTCTGTAATTGTGGCTGCGCCAGCGGCTTTAGCCTGTTCCCAAATACCTTTGTCTTGCGCTTCTTGAATGATTCGTGAACGCTCCTCTTCTTTTGCTTTTAGAACTTCAGATTTCTTAGACTCGGAGTATTCCTCAAGGCGTTTGCCAAGACCTTGAATGCCAGTCATTCCCGGCATAACAGCGTTACCCGCGCCTCTCACCAAAGCCCTTTTGGCTTCTTCTGTGTTTTGCGAAGGTCCCTGCGGAGTCTCCATATCCCCGGTAATCAATCCATATAACTGACCGGGGACCTGCATTGTTTTACCAACACCGGAACCAAAACTTGCCGCGATATCAGTCGCTGCTTCGCCCCAAGTACGCGCCGGTGGGGCAAGGGTTTTGATGCCTTTATCTAATGCTGACCCACCATATTGCTTTGCAAGTTTGTCTAAATCATCAGATGAGGCAGAGCCACCAAATTGCTTGGCAAGGGAGTCGTAATCCATTTATTGAATTCCAGCTTGTCTTTTGAACTCTGCGGCTGCTTGCGCGGTTGGGAAACTATAAGTTTGGCCGTTAGGGGCTTTAACTGTAACCCCACCAGAAGGCGCGCTTGATGAAGGCAGACCACTAACTTCTCTATAGTAATCCTGCTCTGCTTTTAATATATCGCCACCGGCACGGGCTTTTCGCGCCATTTTGTCCACAATACTCATTTTTTGCCAATTGTCAGTCATTTGGTCTTGGGTCAATACACCTTTCCCAGTTCCATACATAGCCATGTATGCAGCAGGATCTTTCTTGTAAATAGCAAGACGCTCTTGAGCTTCGCTAGGTCTTCCTGCCCTAATGGCTTCAGCCATATCTCGTTTGATAGCAGCCTCTGTTTTTTTCCTTTCAAGTTCAAACTTCTCGGGATACATTTTTCGCTCAAAGTCTCTTTGAGCAATTTCTGAATCAACATTCCTTGAAGTAGCAGCAGCACTTGTAGCAGAAGCTTCGGCACTTATATTTGAAGCTTTAACCTTATCAAACTCTTGCCGAAGTTTAAGAGCTTCATTTTGATATGTGCGAGATTTGTCAACCTGTCCCATATCAGCAGCAAGAGCGGCTCGTTTAACCGCATCTTGTTCTTTGGCCCACAGAGCATGAAGGTCTGCCATCTTCATGGCATTTTGCTCGGCCTCTTTCCTTTGTTCGCCTTCCATTTTAGATGACGTGTTTGCGTATGAAGCCATTACATCGCCAAACTGCCTTGGTCCACCGCCACCCATAGCGGCAAGGGAAGAGATTATTCTATCAATCCCCGCACCTTTTTCGGCCTCTTTCTGTTTAGCTTCAATCTCACCATAACGGCGTTTGGCTTCTGCATATGGATCACCACCAATACCACGCGCTTTTTCAGCCAGTTCCCGTTCTGCCTGTACTTCTTCCAAAGTACGTTTTTCAGGCACTTCATACCCAGAAGGATAACCACCATCAGCAAATGCAATGATCCCACCAGAAGCAAAATCATGATGCATGTTTAAAGGGATGGATGTAAGCCCTCCCCCGGCCATTTTTGGTTGCATAGGCAACGCAGGTTTGGGTTGAGGCATTTGCGGCTGCTGCATAGGCTGTTGCATAGGCTGTTGCATAGGCTGTTGCAATGGCTGCTGCGAAGGTTGCTGCGGAGGTTGCTGCGGAGGTTGCGGCATTGGCTGAGGAGAAGTTTCAGCGCCGGGGGCAGCAGGTAAACCCATCAACTGTGCGCCAAGCTGATCCTTCACTGTCTCTTGAGGAGCTTGTGCAGGTGCTTGCATAGATTGCCGTCTTTGCATTTCTGCAAGGGCAACATAAGAAGGCACTTGAGGATTAGAGTTGTTTGCGTACTGCATTAGCTGAGGAACAGTGATAGCAGGGTTCTTCAACTGCTCAGTGATTTGAATCAAGTTCATTTGTGACCTCGCATCTTGTGCAGCAAATCAATCAATCCACCTTTGGCATAGTCGCCAAAGTCACCTTCATAATCTTTTGGAATAGAGAAAGGAGGGTCAACAATAGAGAAACCGGGGTCAACAACATCAGGGTTTTCTTGTTTGTTAAGTTTTTCTAAATCAACGCTACCGGGGTTTTCTTGTTCGTTAAGTTTTTGCAACTCTTCGGGGGTCAACTTAGACAAATCGGTTTCGTTTTTAACCGAACCAGTAGGGTTTAATGAAATACCAAAGATGCTTGCCAGCTTTGCCACTGGAACGCCCATCCCTTTTGCCAAGTCTGTTATAGATGCGTACCCAAGATCTTTGGCAAACTTGGTAAGACCAGCAGTTCCAGCGGTGAGTTGTTGTAATGCGCTTTCTTTTTGCCCATATTTAACTTGAGTCTTGGGCATTGTAGGAGCAAGCGCAGTGACAAGCCCTTTCTGCGTTTCAAGCTGTTCTTTAGGGTACTGAGTTTGACGCAACCATTCTTTGTACTGAGCATCTAGAGCGGCTTGTTCCCGTTCATTTTGTGTTCCACCAGCAGTAGACAAAGCATTTAGGTTGGCACGTTGATTGCCTTGATCGGCATTAAACTGAGCCATAGCAGCGTTATATGCTTTCTCATACCCAGCGCCAGTGGTTGCTGCTTGCTGGCGAAGAAGATTCTCCTGTGCTAAACCTTGAAGCACAGCTTGCCTAGAACCACCAAAACCACCGGCAGCAGTTAACTTTGCCATTTCAGGCTGAACGTTAATAGCCGCTTGCCTTCTTTGTAGTTCTAACTGAGGGTTTAAAGACGCCTCAATGTACGGATTCATATATTGCTGCGCGGCAGCAGTATTGAACTTAGAGTTCTCCGGCAACGCTAAGTTTGACAACCCTTTCCAAGCTTGGCTTTCATACTGGGAAGGACCGCTAGTTAGCTGCCCCGTATAAACAGGGGTTGCCGCAGTTGAAAAGGCTTGACCACGCTTTAGCAGATCTTCGGCATACGGAGCTATGCCCGTGATCGTGTCTTCTTGCCTAGAAGTTGGTGTGTTTGACAGCGATGGTTGCAGGACGTTAGGCATGTTTAAACCTTTGGCAGTAGCTTATGAGGGTCAATCTGTTTGCCCTGTTTTGGATTTCCGGTTCTAGCTTTCCTAATCCTAGCCATCATTTCGTACAGAACCTTTGCGCCGGATTCAGATGAGCCGTTCCCTAGATGGGATACAACGTCAGCGGGGATTACAAACTCTTCGTTCGCAAGACGGGCAGGTTGCTTGTCTGCGATAGTGGCAGGGATGTCATCAGACATACCGTCGCCGGGACCTTTGAGAAGATGTCCACCATCTGAATAAGAACCTAGCGAATGAGATGCAATACCTCCTTCTGCCATGCGCTTTTGGTGGTTCATAAAACCAACAATATGATGAACTGGTTCGCCCTTGTTTGCAAGATAGCTAACCTTTGAATTCAGCTTATGGTCAATTACATGACCGCCTTGGCGTAAATGATGAATTGCTTGAAGAGCATTCCCTGAAAGCTCATCAGCCTGTATGCCATTGTCTCCCATAGTTGGTTTAAACGTTGGGGATTCCATTGTTTTATCCAACGCCATCAAACCGCCTTCAGCGTAATCATTAGTCATGGTTGTGTCTTTTGTCCAATGAGGTCCAAAGTATCTTTGCCCATAAGCAATACCGTTTACCGGCGCTTGAGTGGCTTGAGAGTTCCAGTTAAATTTGTATCCGCCCGTTAAGTCAACCGGGGCAACAGGAACGGGAGGAACATAATCAGTCGATTGATTTAACGCAGTGCCAGTAATAAGCCCAGCAATCAAACCGCTCAATCCCGTTGGATCAACAGGTTTTTCAGGTGGTTTTACTGATGGTTTTATTGGTGGTTTAGCGGCAGGAGGGAAGATTGGCGGAACTTTTGGCAAGTTTACCGCCGGAGATTCTTCATCCGGGTTTAAAAGATACTTCTCTTCTGGTTTCTTTTCGTCAGGTGGTGCTCCGGGCGGAAGCGTTAGAGGGGCGGTCACATCTATAAAATTACCGGCATCATCTACCATGCCTTCCTTTTCTGGAGACACATAGTTAGGACCCGCACCGCCTTCTAAACTGTATTCAGGACTGTCAGTCTTTCCTCCGGTAACAGTGACGGTATCAAGAGTGCCGTCTGAGTCAATCTCATCTGGTTCTCCCAAAGCAGCAAACTCTTGAGCGTTTAAATTTGTATACAAACCATCTGGGTTTTGAACTGATGCTCCGCCTTGGTCATTTAGGAAATACTCCTTCCCATCAATCTTGACCATGTTGGCGGTTTCAACATCAACGTTAGCTGCTCCGGGGTTTTCTTGCTCATATACAGACTGCAAATCTTTTGGATCTAAAGAAGTTATCCCGGCGTTTGGGGTATCAATAGTTTTTATAACAGGAGTTTCAACTGGGCTTGTTTCAGCAATTTGATTGTTTAAACTACCAATGCCTTCTTCAATGTTGTCTCTGCCATCTAAAATTGGCTCAATGTCATCTCTACCAGTCAAATCAAATGTTGGTCTAATTTCATCGGCAAACTCTCCTTCACCAATTTCGCCCCAACCTTTGCCTTCCCAGTTGGGGGAAACATCTGCGGGAGATACATCAACTTCCTTTAACGCTTCGCCAAGGCTTTCCAATGCATCTGCATCAAAATTGCTTGCGTCAATGCCCTCTGGCAATAACCCTCCAATACCCATTTTGGAGAAGTCGCCCGCTGCTTTTAGGAAGTCTTTGCTTTCTCCTAATAAAGAATTAGCACCTGCCTTAAGCATTGCTTCGCCAACATCTCCGCCAGTTATCCCTGCTGTAATGCCAGATGTTGCAACTTTACCAACCAAATCAGCGGCGTAAGCCGGAGCGCCAGCAGCTTCTGCAATTTTTCCTGCTGCGGTCTTTGCGGTAGATACAAAGTCAGCGTTGCCTGAAAGATTTGACAATACTTCAGCAGAACTCGCTAGTTGTTGTATGCCATAAGGAATTGCTGCGGCAACCGCTTGCATAACATTCCCATGAGCCAATGCATCTATGGCACTTGCTGCAACAAAAAATGGCTGCGCCGGGGAAGGGATAATCTTCCCGGCAGTCATAATCAATCGACCAACCGCATTGTCTCTTAAGAAACCATGAGCGCGTGGACTCCACTGCGGTTGAAAACTAACGTTGCCATTGTCGTCAGCGTTTAAATGAAAAAAGATGTTGCCCTGTACTTTGCCGCCATCCTTTACGTCGTATATGCCAAGACGAGTTGGATTGATTTCATTGCCCGTAGCTTTGTTAAAGTATGCGTTTTCAGTTGTCTCTGGAACCCAATGAGCAGCTTCGTCTGTGCCTTCAAAATGCCCCGGAACAGGGACTTGCTTAACGCCAATGTCTTTAGTGCTCCCAATTCCTTGCTTTTGAAGTCCTTCTGCAATAGCTCTGTTCTGAGGACTATCCCCACCTAGCTCTGCAAGCAGTGACCTTAATTGGTTTTCTTTTTGCTCGGCAGCATAGTAAATAGTATCTTTTTCTGTATTTGGGTTTTGCCCCTCCAGAGCGTCTTCTCCGTAGTATTCCATAATTAAACCTCTTTATAGCGCCGAAACAAAAGTTAAGGTTGCTACGTTTGATGCTGTAGTTGGACGGGTTGGAGATGTCTCCGCCGCGTAAGCTTGAATAGTTACTGCCGCATTAGTTGTAGACCAGTAAAGCTGAATATAGTCATTAGCAGCAAGAGAGACGTAAAAGTTCCATCCGACAATTGTGTGTCCGTTTACCCCGCCGTGTTTATTGATTACGGACACAAACCCAGTAGAACCAGCAATATCCGTTCCATTCTTACGCAACCAAATGCTTAAATCGTGTTCCTGAGTGTCAGTGTTTTGGAACTGCGTACTGAACTGTAGGTTGTAAATCCCAGCGTATGTGACGGTGAGTTGGCTAGTTGAAACCAACGAACAACTATTAGAATAGTCCACCGTATCAAACGTCATGGCATTTGCGGTGTTTGCCGTGACGGTGTGGCTGACTGTATCCTGTACTGCAAGGTACGGAACTTTAATAGCCTCCGCTTGGTTTGATGCTTTTAGTTGGCTTAAAATACTGTCAAGTTGATTAAAATACAACCGTAAGACGTTATTAAGTTGGTCTATATAACGGTAATCATACTCAATAGGCGCGTTAAGTAAACGTGGCGCAACTGTTTGATTTAGTATGGTTTCCGATGTAATTATGTAACTCATCGTCTGCCATCCTGACGAATATCTATTCGCGGAGCGCCAAGCTGCCAAGTTGTATTCAATTGATTAGAATACACAGACAAAGACATTTGGCGACCGCGCACCCTTGTATATACCTGCCCTGTGAATTGTTCAATCTCATAGGCTTTACCGCCTACGGTGATTGCCTGATTGCCAGAACTTGATACAGAAGCATAAGAATTCCCGCCAACCGACGTTGGATTGTTGTACCCAGAACCAGAGTTCTGAAGAGGCAACAAAGTCATTGTCACACTAGGTGTGGTAGCAGTTGATCCACGGAACGTGATGTCGGGCACAAGCCGCCAAATAAAACCAAAGTGCTGCCCATCATCAATGTCAAATTGAGATGAGTTGATATAGGCTTGAATTGAAACGCCGGTATCAGAATCGGTTGCGTCGTTTAAACCATATTCATGGTTTACAAGATTGTAGCTATAAGTTGCGGCAATTGGGTAATTTCTTAAACCGCTATCCAACCAAGCGGTTCTTCCCATAGAACCGTAATACCAAACATCTTCTAAATAATTGTAAATAACGTATTTATCAATCGTTGTGTTTGGTGTTTCGTTAGTTCCTGCGGAGCAATAGAAAAACCAAATTTCATTAAACCCTTCGTTTGTACTTGCAAACACCTGATCGGATTGAGCAAGGTTTATGTCATCAAATATGTATTGGCGAAGATCACATCTTAATGATTGAGATCTTCCGTCATATTTGTAAAACTTATCTATGCCCATCCAGTAAGCAACACCAGATGCTAGTGCAGTTGCATTGGGTCCAATGATAGATATGTTGTCAGCAAGCAATTGAACTTGCCAAACCGCTGGCGGTCCAACGTATTGCATTGAATAAAAACTTGAATCAGTCCAAACCAAAATTTCTTGTCTGCTTTGTAAATAAGCAACAATTTTTGATCCGTGCGAAAGCCTAGCGTCCCCGGCTTGATTGGTTGCTGCCGGATTCCATATCGTCAAAGACTCTTGGTCAGACCAACGGATAAGCATTGGATCTAGTACGGTAGAACCAATAGCATTTGTGCCAAACACAATAAGAAAACGACTTACATCTGAAACCGTAAATGTGTTTTGGTAAAGAGGGCAGTACCCATCTGTACCGGCCAAACCAGTTAATGGAGTGCCGTTTGGATTAATATAAGCAGTACCGCTGCCTGCCCCAGTTGTATTGATTGCCGCGCCGCCAGCAGTCAAAGACACATTAAAGGAAGTGCCTGTAGATGCAATTGCATAGTAGATTGTTCCCGGTATAAGGCCAGTCGGAAGCGCACCAGACGTTGAGAACGTAAATGGGGTGCCAGTGGCAACTGTAATGGTTGAGGTGACTACAGCGGGGGTGGCAACCGAAATAGATACTATTGAAGGTATAACTCCAATTGAAGAATTCCAATAATACAAAGGAGCGCCTCTTGGTCCGTAGATTAGATTTTCACCCCAGTTTATTTGGTTCCAAAGGCGCAGCGCATCAGTCGATGAAGATCCATAACCCCAAGCACCTGACCCCCACGCACCAGCGCCCCAGCCAACGTTAGGAACAGCAGTCGCTGGACCTACGTTAATCTGATAAATAAAATATGCTGTTGTTGACGAACCGGGACCAGTTGCATTGCTGGATGCTGTTCCGGTCACGCTAATCGTATAGCTATTAGCGTTTACATAAGTTATTTGATATTGGCCCGCAGCAACAGTAACGCCGCCAACTGTAGGGGCAGATCCACCATAAGAAATGGTGACAAAATCATTGTTAATAGCGCCGTGAGCGGTATGGTTAACTATAACGGTGGTTTTGCCACCGGCGTTTGTAGATGTACTGGTAGTGAAGTAATTGGTTGTAAGGGTTGCCGTTGTGCGAATTGGGGTGATGTCGTTATACGCCCCCCCGTTTTCAATGTAAAACTTTAGGTTTGTCCCAGCCCCTACAAGGTTTTGACCACCAAGTGTTACCCAGTTCCAAAGAGAACGGCAAATGCCTAAGAATGTATTGGCAGAGATACGCAGCCAGCCCCCAATCTTTTGGGGAGTGCCTTGTCGAAACCGGATTTTGTCAGACTCATACCACCCGCCTTCGTTTGTATAGCGCGTGTTTTCTCTGTTGACTCCGGGTTTAAACAGTATCTTCTTGAGTGGCATTACTTGCTCGCTACACCCTTGTGCTTCTCGAAGGAACGCATCCCACCAAAGCCAAGAAGACCAGCAAGCAACGTCATCAACTGCTCAACGTCAAGATCTGGCGGCGGGTTTAAACCTTTAGGAATGATATCGTAACCCTGCCCAAAAGCCCATAGCCACTGCATCAACGGGTAACCTAAGAACTGGTAAGCCAAGCCAGCAACCCCAACCCACCCGACAGCAGGACGCCAGCCAGAGACAAATAAGCTAGAAGAGCCAGCTTCAATCTTGTTAATCTCGACCTGTGCCAAATCAGTGGCTTGGTCAATTTTCTTTTCCTCCAGATCGAGTTTGCGCTCTTCCAGCGCCATCTCTGCCCGTTCTTTGTCGGTCGTAATAAGCGAATCCGCAACTTTGCCAACTCCTTCAATGATTGACCCAATACCAATCAGATCCATTACTTCAGCCCTTTCAAAGTGCGATTGATCCAGCCCAGCAAAAATTTAGATTGGGTTTTGTTTTTATTACAGATGTCGGCGTAGCGGGTAATCTTTGCCAAAGCATAAGCTTTTCTAAAAGCTTCGCCATCAATAGCGTTGAACTTTTGCAGTGTTACGTCGCCAACCGCGCCGTCCGGGGTAGCACCAACGATCAACTGTGCCAACTTGACCGCGACGCCCATTCCAGTGTTTACGCCGAAGTTGAAAACCGATTCAGCAACAGTTTGATTCGTGATTTCATCGCCTCGTAAACGATCCCAAAACTCAACTTTATAGAATCCACGTACCATTCCAGTAAGGAGCGGATTGTTGATTTCTTTATGGTCAATGAGGTTCCATCCGCTCCACTGGGGGTTTTTGTTTCGTGCGATTCCAGCATAGGTCATCCCTCCGGTATCACCGGCAACAGTGTGTAGAACGTAGCCGCCCTCGTCGGCGATCATCTTTTCAAAGGCGGGGTTGAAGTCAGCCATTATTTCCTCGCCATTCTGTCTTCGATGATACTGATGTGCTTCTGATTATCGTGAATCATGTCGCGGTTGCGTTGAATCTCTTTCTCAAGCTCTTGCCGCAGTTTTTCCCTTGCAAGTTCAGCACCGGAGTTCACGGCTTGTTTGTTGTCAGATGTAACCACAAGGCTGATCTTGGCGTTAAGTACAGTAACCTCATGCGTGAGCTTGTCTAGAGCAGACATCAGATAGACAACGCAAGTGAACAAAATCGGCAGGACAGCAAATGCAGTCTTCTCTATTAACTGACTTTTAGCCTCAAGTTTCTCGCTCATTGCTTGTCCTTCATCTTGTTGATGATCTCAAAAGCACTTTTTACCTTTTCCTCAAGCACCGCAACTCTAAGGTCAAGCTTGGAAAGCACAACGATAAGCGTGATGATCGCCAACAGAACCGGCCATGCCTTAAAGAAAAGGTCAATTACTTCCATTAGAACCCACTTACATCAATGAGTTGACCACGAAAGTCTATTATCCCATCTTCGTGCTTACTTACCAACTCCGGCCACAACATCTTTGAGTCTTTGAATGTAAGGACCGCGAAGCCAGATCTCCAGTTTACAGGCGAATCTTCCAGATAGTCCATAAACTGTGGACCATCGATCTCTGCCAATGTTCCGGTATCGACCCCAAATCTCGTGCCCCGGTAGTCACTGTACGGGGTACATTTTAAACTGTGTAGATGCCCAGTTACTATCGAAATCCCGGCTGACTGGGTATTCTGATGCGTAGCGTGAATGCCGCCCTTATATCTATGTTTGACAATCACGTTATCAGTTAGCCAACAAGACCAACACGCATGCCATTTGGGGAAATGGTCTTTCAGAGACAAACCTGAAACTCCCTCAAACTCTGATGCCGACTGAGCTAATTTAGTCTCAAATCGGCTGTCATGATTGCCCAAAGGCCATATCAGTTGTGTGTGGTGCCTAGCCTTGTGTGCTGCTTTTTCAATCTCTCCTAGAGCTTCCTGACAAGCTTCTAGTTCCTGCCGAACCGAGGGTTGATGACCCCAACCGATTCTCGGGTATCTGCTGATCGCGGCGCCATCGAATGCGTCGCCGTTGTTAATGATAACGTGGGGTTTGAGTTCTTTGATTGCCCACAGAAGCCCTTTAAACGCGGTGCTTCTGATGCCGGGCCAGAAGTGGGCATCACTAAATACTATTGCTATCCCGTCTGTTAAACCTGCTTGATGGCGGGCTTTCTTTAGGTGTGGTGGGATTAGTTTTTCAGCAGTGAGTTTGATGTTTAAACGGTTTTCTAATGAACGTCGCCTGCTGTGGACGCGGCGTTCAGACATTTTAAACAACTTTGCAAGTGCTGCCGGGGACTTGTGCTTTTCCCAAGCCTCCAAGAAGTCTTTATCAGATACCTTGACTATCATAGCTGGGTTCCTTATTGGGAACCCAGCTAATATCACAGTACTGTGAGGGAACAATGACACCCCTACCGGGGTGTTAGTCGTCAGTTTGCTCGTCTTCTTCTTCTTCTTCTTTCTCGGCGTCAATCTCAAATTGAGCTTCGATGTTAGAAGAGAAGAGGCTGCTCAACGTGAACTCGCTTACGCCGTTTGCCGAAGCAACCGCGTAGATAGCGGAGAACAGAACGTTCAGCGCATCGATAGGCTCAGAGCCTTCAAGAATTTCAATGATTTGGTCTTTCATGGGATTCTCCGGAGTTAGGTGGGCGGGTGCCCGCCGGTATTTTACCGAGTGCGTAAGACAACAGAGTTACTTTCAATCTTGTTTTGGCACTTGCGGCACTGCTTGTTCGCGGATTGCCTGAACAACATCAGCAACCGCTTCGTATGGGGCTTTGCCCAGCGCGGCCATGATCAGGTTGACTTGAGCCAGTGGCAGCTTGAGGGTGATTTCGGTGTTTTCCATTTAGTTAGTCCAAGGAAGTTGAGGTGAAACGACTGGGGGGTTAATCTGATTGTCAATCTGCGTCTGCACAGCGGACTCGGCAGATGCTTGGTCTACCCCAGATGTCCAAATCCAACCAAGCACTTGGTCTTGCGTGAGTTGGTCATAGGGAGTGTAGGGCGTACCGGCTACATAGGTTACGTTGCAGGTCGAGTAGACCGAGCCATTGTAAGTTCCGTCTGTGCCGGAACAGGCCCAGTGGATATTGAACACTACGTCAGTCTGATTGTCAGCCTGCGGGTAGCAGTCGAGTTGGGATACGGTCCATGTGAAAGTAGTCATTATTTGGCCTCCAGTTGGGAGATACGGATACGAAGGGATTGGATTTCTTTGACAAGCATTGGGACCAGTTTGGAGTAGTCCACAGCCATCATTTCTTCAGGGTCTGCGGGTTGATGAACCGCTTCAGGGGCAACAGACACAATCTCTTGGGCTACAAATCCATAACGCTGGTGAGTGTTATCTGTTTTCCAGTCAAACTGACGTACTTGCAAAGAGTCAATCAAAGACGAAGCAGAATCAGCGTCTTGGATGTTTTCTTTTAGGCGTTGGTCAGAGGTGACGTTGTATAGAACTGCTGTTGTGCCTGATTGGGTTATGGAGCCAATTGCAGAACCGTTGTAATTAAAGACCTCATACGCATTACCTGATAGGTTGCCTGTGTCGTGCTGAATAATAAAAGCACAAGTACCGCCGGATGCCTGAAGAATTGCGCTGTTTGTATTTGAGTTTGCAAAAGCCGTCGTCCCCACCAGCAGGTTGCCGGAAGCATCCAGCGTCATCGCCTGTGTGAAGGCGATTGTGTTACCTGCTGTACCTGAAGAGGCTCTGAACCATTTATGTTGACCGTCAAATGATTGCGAATACAACCCCGGGCTTCCTGTGCTATTTTTGTATTTCCAATCTGTGCCATTAAAATAGGCGTTAGTAACAAATGCGCCAGCAAGGTTTGCCGAAATACTTGATTGATTGCCGCCACCAATATCAATAGCTTTGTCGCTGCTCCCCCAAGCACTCGGCGTAACCCCCAGACCAAGGTTGCCGGAAGAGTCGAGGCGCATCCGTTCGGTATCGCTAATCAAAAAACGAAGCGGATTGTTTGTAGTATTGAACAAAGGGCCTGTGGAATCGGCATAAATATTCATGCCAATGGCATCATCGGATGTTCTGACTCGGACAATACCTGAATGTGTAGCATCAGGTCCAATTACAGCCAGAGTTTTAAAACCCGCATAGTTGTTTGCTGTCCCACCAATACCAAGGTTGCCGGAGGCATCCAGCGTCATCGCCTGAGTAAAGGTAATGGCGTTTCCTGCTGTGCCGGAGGGAGCGTTGAACCAAGTGTGCGCCCCTTGCCACTGGCGATATTGTGTGGCGTTGTCAGTAACAATGTATTTAAAATTACCGCCAGAATCGTAGAAACTGTTTGAACCAACATATGCTTGGTTGTTGCTTATCCCCCAAAACGTAGCCGCCGTACTAATTTGGATTGCTTTAGCTGCGCTATTCCAAGCACTCGGCGTAACCCCTAGACCAAGGTTGCCAGAGGAGGACAACTGCATATTAGTTGTGCCGCCGTTCAGGAACTCAATGTTGCCTGTGTCTGCTGTGTTGAAGTAAGAGGCAATACCGGCTTGGAATGTGCCACTGCTGTTCTGCCAGCGAATAGAGTTATTGGCAATACCAGAGCCAGTGTTCTGCAAGATCTGATTGCCACCAACGTGCAATTTAGCCGCAGGAGAACTCGTCCCAATACCCAGACCTGTGCTGGTCAGGCGCATTTGTTCTGTGCTGGAAATAGCAAACGCAATCGGTGTGCTTGCTCTATTGTAAATTCCTGCAATAGATGTGTTTTGAAACAAATCAAAACTGTCAGTGCCTAAAGTGCCTCCAGCAGACAGTCGAGTTCCAGCCGCAGCGCTTCCAATTACATCGTTATATTGAACTGTTCCACCGCTATTTTTAAATACTTCAGTTCCGTCAAACGTCAATCTAGAACCAGTAGCCAACACACTTGACGAGCTTGCGTAGACAACACCACCAGAGGTGAAGGATGTAAGTCCCGTCCCGCCATAAGTTGTGCCGAGCGCATTCGTTAAGTTGAGCGTGTTTGCGGTAAGCGTCGTGCCGTTGAACGTCAGGTTTGCCGAGTCAGTCTCAAGACCGCCCGTAGTGCTGTACACTACCCGACCCGAAGTTAGGCCGGTATTGGTGATCGAACTGAAGACTCCCGCGCCACCAGATGCGCCGATCCGTACAAAGTCCGAGCCGTTCCAAGCAACTTGGGCTTTCTCACTCACACCCAGTGTGACACCCGTCGTGGGTCCAGCACCGCAAATCTTGACCGTGTACGTCCCTGACGTATTGATGATCGTGTAGATCTTGCTCGCTGCCGGTGCCGTGATGGTGATGTTGGCCGACGCTGGGGACGCAATAATAATTGCATACTGGGATGACGTAGATCCGAGGCTTGAGCCTGTGGTCTTGGTTAGCGTCGTATCTGTAGTGACTGTCTGTGCCCCGGCAACGGCTGCGTCAACATAGTTTGAAATATAGTTGTTGACCGTATCGCCCCACGTGCCAGATAGCTCCCCTTGAACTGGGAGGGCAAGCCCAAGAAGCGAGGTATACGAAGTAGCCATTTCAGTCCTTAGATATCAATCAGGTTTTATGTTGCTATTAGGCCCCATTATGACCTAATTAAAGCACTGGTAGCCGTATTGGCTGGCAAAATTACGGTAAACGGAGTTGCGGGCGTTGCAACTTTATCTGAACCAAAGTTCAATACAGCAATAGATTTATTGCTTTTGCTTGAATTGTAAATTAATGCACCCCTACAGGTAAACGAAACGTTTGACCAAGAAGGGTTGTTGAAACTTACATACACAGTTGTGCCTGAAGTTGAAACTGTTACCCCGGTCAGCACCTGACCACCTGCGGTGTAGTTTGCACTGGATACTTCGTTAACCGATGTATAAGCCGCTGTATCAGCGTTTAAATCTGCTGCTGCGGTGTACAGAGCCATCTTCAGCGTGTCTGTCAATAGGTTCTGCTGTGCCGTGTAGCAATCGTATTTAAACGATGTGGTGATGGTCTGGGTAATCATATGACCTTGTACTTAGGAGGCGGATTACGGAACGAATCGCCCTTATCTTTTGCGTCACCCAGTTGCTTAAGAAGAACCATTGCGCTTTCTGCGCGTGACTTATACAAGGCAACCATATCTTGTTCGCCCTTCATGTAAGTCAAAGCTTCCATCAAAGAGTAATTAAGCAAAGCAATATCAAAGTTGTCACCAAGCCATGTGGTGCCGGCAGTTACAATTGATTCTGGGTAATAAAAATAATTTAGTACAATTGTGTAGATTGCGTCAGGAGTGGGAGACAACAAGAAAGTTAATTCACTTGGAGCGCCTGATTGCGAACCAAACAAAGCATAATAAAGCGGCAATCCAGTTTCACTTGGATTTGGATACGCAGATTGCATAAAGCTTGTATCTTTGTTTAAAAGATATGTGTATGCTCCGGTTCCGTCAATAACCGCCATATCATAGTTTGCAAGCCAATCATTTGGACAATTTAAAATCTTATTATTGGCTGTTGTTGATAGGCTTACATTCTTACGCAATGATGGCAACTGAACAGCGTTATAGATTGTCTGTTCAGCTTGTTGAATAAACCGATTGAGGATGCTGGGCGTCGTTGAATAGTCAAAGCTATTCTCCGAGTAATTCTGAACCGCCGCAACCAACTCGGTGTAGTTCATGCCATTGGGCCTCTAGCCATCGTGCCTTTAGTCGCACAACCATTACCACGGGTTTTGATTCCGGTGGTTTTGGGTTCTGGGTATGGCTTGCCGGAAACAAAAGAAACAGACATGTTAATGTCGTCTAGCTGGTCGCCCTTTTTGGTTTTACCATAGCCAAAGTTGCTTAGATCCACATTTGGGCTTGAGCCAGTATGAGGTTTGGCATAGACACTAGCAGGGCCAATTTCTTTGCCTTGTTTTTTCATAGTAAACATAGTTACCTCTGATTCATTGCGCGGGACATGTTTTTCCCATATTTCTTACGGTCAAGGCTGGTAGGCCCACCTTTCTTCATGCCATGCATTTTCTTCTCATGCCCTTTGACCACTTTCATGGCTTCAGCATCAGCAATACCTTTAACTTCTTTACGGTTCATTTTGATTCCTAAGTTACGCTGCTAAGTGTAAAGCTTAATACCAAAGCATTTGGTGTCAAACCATTATCAATTCCTTGGGAACCCCCTATGGGGTTCCATCCCCATTCAAAGATCCTGCTGCCCTCTTCTGGATATCCATTCTGACTGACACTAGTTCCGCTTGTGTTGTTAGTGCCAATACCACTATTTCCAGACTGATAATAGCTTACATCTGGCCTTGGCTCTCTAACTGCTTGCGGGTCAGAAACCGGGTAAAGCCCCAATGATAACTGCGGCTGGTCAGGGTCCCAACATTCAGGACAAACTTTAATCTGAAAAAGCTTTGTCTTGATGACCTCTTTCTTTAGTTGACTCAGTTTGTAACGCTGACCACATCGGTCGCATTCAGCAATTGAGAACTTGCCAGATGCGTACTTAGTTGACATTAAAAGAACATTTGTCGGGGAGCCAAGCGCAAGGAAGCCTTTTCACGGTCTTCATCTGCTGCGAGGCTCCATTGCTCATCATATTGGGCTTTGAGCATTGCAACTCTGTCCGCCGCTTCCGGTATCTTGACTGACAAGTAATAAGACAAGCCAGCAATGAGGCAAGGAAGGAATCGAAAAGGGATGTCTTCGGTCTTTGTTCCTGAGCCAGCATCTTGGATTCTCCTCATGCGCCAGTAAACAAAGGTGTAAGACCCACCAGCATTTGCAGTAGGCCAGATATTGATTGTAGTGCTGTTTACTATTGAAATAATAGCACCGGCAGTATGGCTGGCTGCGGTCGTTCCATTCTGCCCACGATTACACAATTGTAGGACGTTACCCAATACGCTTGTAAAGTAGATCTGTTCGTTGTCAATTTGGATGTAACCTGCCCCTCCTAAACCAGATGCATTACTGACAGTGATAGACGTATCAGTTGCGCTAATTGAAGATGAAAGGGTTACCGAAGTTGTATAACTAGCGTTGGTTTGCCTGTTAATCCAAACTTGGATTGGGCGACCTTGAGCAAGTTTATTTGGAATCGTAGCGTAAGTTGATTCCGATATCCGGGTGATGTTGATATCTTGCTGGTTTGTTGTTGCTTGATTCTGCCTGATTACATGATCAAGCAAATCAATTGTATTGGCTGGCAAAGGATAGGCAACTTGACCTTGAATAAGAGGGATCTCCCCTTGTTCAATTGTCCACAAATTAATTCCCTTGTTTGCCCATTCTATGGTCATTAGATTCATAGAGCGGCGAGCAGTACGAAGCTGATACCCGCTTCGCATCTCAACACCGCAACGCTCATAGCACTCTTCTGCTATTTCATTGAACGTTAGGTTAAACGTGGCGGTGCCGGAGGTACTCATCTAAATTTTGCCGTTTTCTTAGCAATCGTTTTTGGTTGGGCTACAAACTGCTTACCGGCTTTCTTGCCTTCTCTCTTGGCTTTGGTTGTCGCCGCATATTCTGCGGAGCTAAGGTTGTTAATCGCCGCTTCTGGCAAATACCGCTCTCCGGTCTTGCTAGAAGGCTTGCCACTCTTGGTGCGCCATTTCTGGTCGCCCCAGTCTTTAAGGGATTGCTGCGGGGTTTTCAATCTCGGTAACCCCCGCCAGCAGCCTTATATTTCTTGGCAACAAGCTGGGCTTTACGGGCTGACCATTGACCTGCACCAGTGCCCTGAGTTGCTGTAGCCTTCACTTGAGACACAATCCGTTTGCGAAGGCTGGGTTTTGTGTAATTGCCAGCAGCATTAACAGTTCCGCCTTTGGCGTACATGTCAACTTCATCAGGGTTGTCTGTTCGATGAACAACCCGTTTCCCCGGCATTTTAGATGGGTCTATTGCCCCCATCCCGCGAGAAGGTCGCATGGTTTAGCACATCCCGCCACGTTTCATCTTGACTTGGAACGCTTTGGTTTTGCCACGTTGAGCACAACCATCGGCGGTCTTTACAAACCCGCCAGCAGCCATTTTAACTACCTTACCTTCTGTTTTGCCTTTCTTGGCAACACCGTCAACATCACCACCTTTAGCCATTTTTTTGCCAAACTCTCTTTCATGGGCTTTGCTTAGATCAAAGAAATCAAGAGCACTACCCAAGCCTTTACGGATTGCTGCGCGGGTTTCGTCAGAAGCCATTCCAAACTTGCGCTTGGGTTTCATTGCTTCTGCTCGGCTTTCTAGATCTGGAGAATCAGAGCTAAACTTTGAAACTTCTTTTGCAGAAGCTGGAGCAGTAATAACCCGTTCTTTTGTTTGGGTTTTTTCCATACCAATAGGTCTGCGCGGGCGGGCAACGCTAGGTTGTTGTTTAACAACGCGAGGTTCTTGTTTAAACGAGGGACCGCTGTATTCGCCTTCGTCCATACTAAGAGAGCTTGTGTACTGTGGGCCTTTAGCGGTTTTATCCCGCGAAGCAGCCATCATTGCGGCATCTGAACGCTCTACTGCATCGCTGTCCAAAGTGTCTTCTTTTTCTCGCCGTGTACGCGGCGATTCATTGTTACTAACAATGAAAGGAGGACGAGGTCTGTAAGTGGCACTTGGGCTGCTACTTGTTGTTCGGTCAATATCGCGGCGCTCAATTGGAGCGGGTGCTTTTTCACCAAACCCAAAGAAGTTTTTAATACTCTTAAGGTTTGCTGCGCCTTGAGCTTTTTCTTTTTCGTAATCAGTGTCACGCTCAAATGGATCGCCCATACCGCCACCAGCCATCCGGCGAACTTTGCCACCACGGGCGTATCCTTCCATCTCAGCTTTTTCATGCTTGATCATAGAAGCTGGAGCGCCTTTCTTTTTCATGAAAGCCACTTCTTTGCCAATCATTTTCTTTGGCTCGCCACCTTTAGCCATCTTACCTACGCCATCAGCCGCAAAACTAGGAACCATTTTGCCGCCCTTGTTGACCATAGGCATACCGCCGTCTGCGTACTTTTTCATACCACCACCATGTTTAAATGTTTTGCCTTTGTCGGCTGCTGCAAAGTCCTTGCCCACGGACTGAGGGACGCCAGCTTTCTTGGCGAAACTGGGGCTGTGGGCTACAGCCTCCATGAAATTGTGTTGTTTCTTTGACGTACTAGGCATGTTTCTCTACCAATCGATCAATCTTGGCTTCAAGCCGGTCAAGCCGGTCAAAGATGCGGTTGATGTCTGCGTCTAGTTGTGACTTGGTCACGTAATCTTTAGCCACTTCTTCGCGGGTTTTGTTAATCAGCACTTGAAGGCGTTTTATCTCGTCATACATGCTCTTGAGGAAGAACCCGACAACACTAACGCCTACCGAAAGAACCGCATTCCAGATTGTGTGTTCCATCTCAGCAATTCCACGCCCGCAGGCTTTTGTTAATCCGGGAGTTTGGGTCTTTGGCTGTTTTCGCTGAGGTAAGTTTCGACTTCATGCCTTCCATTCTGGAACAGAAGCTCTTCCTTCTCCCGGCGTCTTCTTTCGTTTTTGGTTTCGGGGCGGGAGGTTTTAAGTTCATCCCTTGTGATTTGGCGGACGCACGTCCCTTCGCGTTCAGACCCCCCTTGGGGTCCTTTCCTTCTGCTCTTTGCCAAGCTGGTGATTTAGCCATTTTGTTTGGGCCACGTGATATTAAACGGGTCTGGCTGTTTGGTGATATCGCGTAATGCCTGACGATACGTTGCCCATGCCGTTTTGTCAACCGGAGAGTCCGATAACTGCGTCCAGTCTGAGTCCTTGAGTAGCTCGTTACGGGCGCTACGGATTGCATTCCATTGGGTATCAATACGTGACTGAAGTTCTTCAGCAGTCAGCGGCTCAACGTCAACCAGACAGCACATTCCGTCATAAAGATGCGGAGCGGCAGAAACCAGCTTTTCAGTTGCGTGATCATATGGCTTCCAAACTGAAATGACATAGTAACCTTGCTCGGCAATCCAGTCGAGAGTCGGGCCACGGTCGCCAAACGATGTATTGGGAAACCATTCTGTGTGGTCTTTGATGACCAGATCTTGATTAGCGAGCTGCATAATTACCTCGTTGGGAATGCTGCTGTTGGCGTCGTGATGGTACGAGCAACGCCCTTGGTAATGCGGAAATCTTGAATGTAGCCGGTAAATCTTTGATTTGCTCCAGCATTGTTGTCACCAATTGCAAGAGATTTACCTGATGTATTAACCGCTCCAGTAATGGTTCCAGTCCCTTGAGAAGCACTATTTTTATACAAAGTCACCGTAGTTCCAGAGCGAGTAATTGCAAAATAAAACCAATCGTTTGCAGTATAAGCAGTTGTTAAAACAACTTGATTGCTTGTCCCGTTATTTGAAATTTCCAAAGTCCATATTGACGCATTATGGTAAAACATAATTGTAAAACCACCATAGCCAAATACAGAATCAACCGAATTTGTTGTGGCAGTTGAATACGCCCAAAACTCAATTGTAAAATTACCAGAACCCAAATCCAAGTTGCTGGACGCTGGCATGGTCAAGCTGTCCCCAGTTCCGTCAAACTTCATGCTTGTGGGCGACCACTTAGGTTGCGTGGTTGACGCTTGAGCATCTCCAACCGTAATCGCATTGTTCTGCACCGCAGCGTCGTAGATTCCCGCGTTGGTGTAATTGAGCAAAAGACTGGTGTTGGTGATTGCTGTTAGTGGTGCGGTAGGCGGGGTAAAGTTGGCGGTATAAACTGCCGTTCCTTTAACCACCCTATGATTGGAAATATAACCATTAACAAATCCACCGGCGGCGGCGCTACCACTATTGCCAATGTACAAAGTATTTTGAGCAATATTGCCGCTAAAAGCAACCGCCGTTCCGCCAACTCCATTAACATATATTTTTGAGGAGCCAGAACTCCTAACCGCCGCAACATGATACCAAGTATTTGCAACCAAAGCCGTTGCACTAAGAGCGTAAACCGTAGTGGCGTCTGTTATTCCAATAGTGCCACTTGATCGAAAATTAAAATAAAAACCATTTGAAGGCGTGCCGTAATTACCAATAAAGGCAATATCTGCAAAACCAGTAGGCACGGCCAATAAATATATCCAACATTCTATTGTAAAATCACCGGTTCCTAGCGCAAATGCAGCATTACTTGGGGCGGATAAATAATCCGTACTGCCATTAAAATACCCACTCCCCCCATACGCCGCAGCGGTGTACGAAGCAGTCGGTGAGAACGGCTGGAATGCTTGGACCTTGGGAGTGCTATTAGCCGTTATGGTGAAATTGTTGGTGCTATTGTCTCTGAACCTGTTGCTTTGGCAAGTTAGCAGAGAAGTGTTGGTGATTGCGGTAAGCGGGGTTGTTGATGGCGTGAATGCGCCTGTGTAGACCGCCGTGCCTTTTACAATTCTAAGATTGGAAATATAACCGGGAAAATATCTAGTTGGGATCGCCTGATTATTTCCAATATACAAAGATGCGCTCAAAGCTCCAATTGTAACTGATGAAGTTTGAGTT
>Ga0214921_10004246_pt1 | contig 21236 bp, 26 predicted proteins | sample LL1505_MetaG_FD_177992 | JGI IMG/M metagenome (GOLD analysis project Ga0214921, IMG submission 177992) | Freshwater microbial communities from Lake Lanier, Atlanta, Georgia, United States - LL-1505 | ecosystem: Environmental > Aquatic > Freshwater > Lake | place: USA: Georgia | collected...
ATAACTTCTACGATTCTATCGGGGAGATTCTCAAACAAGAAGACAGTTCTTTGAATGTTGATTTAGGTGCCAATGAGCCTGGAGAGAAAGAACCTGAGGAACCTCAGTTAGATCTTGAAGGCGTACAGAAGCAACTAGACGCAATGACTGCTAATGCTGATAACAGCAATAGCGAACCAAACAAACCAGCAGACGAACCTAAAAAGGATGAAGAGCTATGGTTTTTAGACCCAACTAAGGAGCCTAAAGCTGACAACAGCTCTGCCGAAGATTGGAAGTCTAAGTACGAAGAGTTAGAGAATAAGTTAAAAGCCGTTGAATCGGATGAGCTTATCAATCTACACTTGAAGTACAAAAACACAGAAGGCTACAGCTTTGACAAGTTAGTTGAGTCCTTCTCTAAACCTAAACAAGGCGACTTGAGTTTAGAAGAGATGTACTCTGAATACTTAAAAGGTGCTGGGGCTTCTGAAGACGATATTGATAGAGAGATGATGATCCTTGAGGGTAAGACCTTATTGGAGAAAAGAGATCTTGAATCAAGATTAAAAGAATTGGTTAAGCCGGCTGCTGGAACAGGTCAAAATGAATACTTGACTGTTTTAGAAAAGCAAAAAGCAGAGCAAGAAAAACTTGCAAACCAAGAGATGGCGAAACTTGAAAAAGCCTGGAACAATGCTAATCAATTTATGGACAACTTGTCTGGTAAAACGATTGGATCTTTTGAAATTACAAAAGACGTTATTTCAGAGCTAAGAGAAAGTTTCAATAACTCTAACTACTACAAGACTCAAGATGGAGACTACAACCCACAGAAACAAGTTATGGAAAGATTCTGGGGAATGTACGGTCCTCAAATTGCTAAGGCTTTAGTAGAAAAAGCTAAGGCTGAATTTATTGATTCAAGATCAAGACCTTCGGCACCTGGCACAGGAAAATCGACAGTCTCTGGACCTCCTGTAGATAACAGAGGTAAACAAGACAAAGACGTGAACGATTACTTTAGTAAAACGAATACAACTTATACAAAATAAAATAAAAAAACATGAGTGCTCCTTCAAATTTTTATCCAGGAACTAGTTCCTACAACCAGATGTTCACTGACATCTTGGTTGACAAAAGAATGGTTGAACCATTCGTAATTGAGCAATTCCCTCAATTAACTATGTTTAACAAATTAACCAACGCTTTAGGTGCTGGAGAATTAGTTAAATCAGGTCAAAGAAAGTTCGAGATCTACCGTAGAGGTAATCCGTACCCAGCTGCAAGTATTGCATCTAAAACTACAAACGCTGACGGTACTATCACCGTTAACTTTGACGACCCTACTTTCTCTTCTTTAAGAGTTGGTAACGCTGTTGAAGCTTCTACAGGTGTTTGGGGTGTTGTTCAAGCTAAAGGTTCTGGTTACGCTAAATTGAAGTTCTTCTATAGCCCTTCAGGTGCAAGTGCATTCGTGGCTGGTGACTTCGCTGCTAATACTCAAGCTTCTGACCGTGGTGATATTTCTAACACTGCAAACTCAGGTTCTAAAGAGCGTATCATCTTCAAACCATTCCAAACTTACAACGTAGTAGGACAATTGCGTGATACTGCTGAGTTGACTATGGATGAGATGAATACTACTACCTTCATTGCTAACGTAAACGGAACTCCTTACTATGCATTAACTGCTGTTATGGATATGTTGGAGCGTGTTGCAATGTACCAAGAAGTTCGTACTATCAGTGCTCCTCGTGTTGAGGCTGGTGATGAAATCATCGGTGGTGGTTTCGAATGGCAAATCCAAAACCAAGGTGGTACTTGGTTCCCAATCTACCAACAAGTAGATGCTACTTTATTACAAAGCATGATCGATCAAATGGTTGCCAACAATGGACAAATGGGTGATGAGATCTTGGTTGTAGCTGGTAGTTCATGGGTTGGTTCTTTCCAAAAGAACGTAGCTAAAGATTTGATCATCTATCCGGGTGTTGAGAACACTATCGGTGGTGTAGCTGTTGAAGGTATCAATGCGGTTAAATATGCTTACAATGGTAAAACATTGAAGATTGTAACTAACCCATTATTCAATAACTCACAAGCTTACCCAGCTGTATCTAGCGTATTGCCAGGTGTACTTAAAAAGTCTCACTCAGCATTCTTCTTCGATACAAGCAGAGTTAAAACTATCCAAGGTACTATGCCTTTCTTGAGAAAATACTACTTCGGTGCTTCAGACGTAATCATGTCTAAGATCAATGGTTTAATTGACATGGAAGGTAAAGTTGTTCAGTACGGTTCAAACTCTAGCTTGAGTGCTAGACAAGAAGTTGTATACAACTGCACTACCCAGTTAATGAACCCTGCCGCTCACGGTTACATGTTCTTAGCTGCCTAAATTAATAAAGGGGTCGGCTAATAACTGACCCCTTATTTTAAACATTAAATTAATAAAAAGAAAAATGAATATTTATCAAATCGTAATCAACACCGTTGCAGCTAGTGCTGCTGACATTACAGAGTCAGGTGGATTCATCAACATCACAGAAACAGCTACAACTGACGGTCCTTCGATATCTATCCCTAAAGGTAGAATCATGGGTGCAAAGCGTGTTCTTGCTGGTGAAAAAAGACAGATCTGGACTGTTACTATTCCTAGTACCCCTTCTAATAGTACTACTTACACTGTTTCAGTGTCTGGAAAATCTACAGTTACAGGTGTTTCAAAAACATTTACAGCTAGCTACACAACTGCTACTTCTGGAACAACTCAAGGTCAATTAAGTGCTGGCTTAGCTGCTGGATTAACTTCTAGTGAAGCCCCTTATTTGGTTACTGACGGAACTTCTACTTTAACAATTACTGCTAAATCTGGAACTCCAGTTATCAGTGCTGCATCTAACTTATTAACTGTTGCAAACTCAACAGTAGCTTTATCTTCAACTGCAAATATCACTACTTCAGGTGTTATAAGTACTTCAGAGACTCCGTTTGTGTCTGGTGATCTTGGCAAAGTTGTTACTATCAATGACGGTACAACCTTCTTGACTGGTATCATCAAAACTTACACTGGCACTAACTCTGTAACAGCAGTTCCTTTCCCTAAAGCAGCAATGACTGGTAATAACGATAAATTGTTTATCCTTGATAATACTGGTGCAACATTAGAAAACAACTACGCTTATGCAGGTCTTCCTGGAGTAACATTAGCTTCTGCTACTAAATACGTAATCTACGAGATTGACGCAGTAGCTCCATCTTATGCTGGTAACGGAGCCCGTCCTGACGCTATTGACAGTAAGTACATTTTATATGTAAACTCTGGAGATAGTAATCTTTGGACTTCTACCACTGGATTTGAAGATGTGTTATCTAGTAAATTAGGATTCACACTCTAGTAGCCCCTTAGTTTCCTTCCTTTCATATCGCTTACTTAGCCTCGGTTTAATTACCGGGGCTTTGTTTTTTGATATTAATTCGTTATATTTGTATTTTATAATAAAACAAGAAAAATGAGTAACATACCATATTTAGAGCAACTTACAAACGACGAAGTTGTAACCGCAAGTAAAGCTGCGAATTTAGCTTTGCAAGTTCAAAGATTGGCAAATCAAGGTGGAGGTGGTGCCACTTTGCCGTTTAAGTCTTACATGGCGACTTTAACTCAAGGAGGAAGCACTGCTCCTATTGCGAGTGTAGGTTATAATAATCTAGGCGGATCAATTGTATGGACAAGAGTTAATTCAGGAGAATATTTAGGAACTCTTACTAATGCCTTTCCTTTGAATAAAACATTTTGTATCTTTAGTGGTCCAGAGTGGACTTATTTCATGAACGGAAACTCTCTGTACGTTTCAAGAGCTAGTAATAATACTATTTTGGTTTATACTGCAGGTTATGTTGATGGTGCCTTAGGATTTGTGGATGGGGTCCTCACTGACACTCCAATAGAAATTAGAGTTTACAACTAAAAAATAAAAGCCTCGGAAGTTCCGGGGCTTTGTTTTTTCAAAGTAATTCACTATCTTTGTGTAAATATTTTTAACTTAGATATGACAAAGAAAAAGGGACGAGTTATTGAGGTATTATCCAATAACTTAAACTCAGGATTGCAACAAATCAGTCCTGTGGCTTTCGATTTTGAATTTAACCAGGTTTTCTTTTTAGATGACGAGGGTGAGATTCAAAGAAGGCAAAAAACAGAAGAAGACAATCTTTATTACTACTCATTGTCACAAAAGCGTAAGCTTGACAACGACAGAGGGTTTCAATGGTTTGATCGTTTCACAGTATTTGATAAGCCATCTGACGGTGGATTTGAGAATGAAGCACAGAAAAGAAGAAACAAGAAGCTATTGGGACTTGAGACTTATTTAAAGCAACACCCTGACGTTTCATGGAGAGACGCAGGAGGAGTAGAAAGAAATAAAAACTGCAGAACAGCATTGTTCTCGATCATTGATGAGCAAGGAATTGCACTTCAATCAATCAACAAAGCAGAAAACAGCACCAAAGCTGTCACAATCATCACAGAAGCATTTAAGAACGACAAAGACGAGTTCATGGAATTTATCTATGGATTAGGTTTTGGAAACATGTTGGAAGTAAAAACTGAAGATAGCGTATGTGCTATGATGATCGCACAAGCTCAAATGGATCCAGACTTGTTCTTGAACTACTTTACATCTGAAGATAGAGAGTTAACTTTCATCTTGAGAAAATCTACAACTGTAGTTAACGGAGAGGCACCAGACATCACTTCTGATGAAGGTTTATACTTCATGAATGGTAATGTTATTGCTAAAGGATTCGACGAATTAAAAGCATACTTCAAGGCTAATCCTAAGCAGTTCGCTTACCTTCAGGATAAACATGGCAAAAAAAAAGCCACAAAGAAAGCATCTTAGAGGAGTATAGGAGTGGGGCATTAAGCTTCACTCCTGATTCCCAAATGATAGTTGAGCCAGAGAAGCCATCCAAAAAGAGTGTTCAGTACATGATGAAGAAGACTCCACAGGAAATACTCAGGCAGCTTAGAAAAAACGTCCAGAGTCAACTTAGAAGGGCCGAGACTGAAGAGGACTTGATTCAACGAAAAGAAGTCTACCTATCCTTCTACGAACTTAAATATGGTTCACTCGCAACCAAGGTTTGGGAGGAATTAGCATCCAAGAAAAAATTCGAATAAATTACTGAAAAGCTCGTGTCATTTTGAAAACACGAGCTTTTTTCTTATATTTGTTAAGATGGCTTACACAACAAATCAAATAAAAGAGAAGTTCTGGACTTATATAGATGAGTATTACACCGGGTATTGGGACAGTCAAAGACTGACATACATATTCCAAAAGGCTGTAAACAATATCATTGAGTCTAAATTAAACTTCGAGGGATCTACAGACAAGATAGATGATGAGCTTGCACCGTTAAGAGTTGAGACAACAAACACCTTCACTGGTGACTTTAAATTGTCACTGGATGCAATAAACTACAAGAAGTTTGGTAGCTTGTTAGTTAATTATGGCTACGGCCTTAGGGTTTGCACACCAATGAAATTAAACGAGAATGGATCTATCTATTCTACTGGAACTCAAAGATACCCAAAGTACAGAACTATAAACGAATCTGGCACTGTTAAACTAATGCTGGAACCACTTACAGGTGTTTCTTCTTACAACTTTATTTACTACAAAGCACCAAGTGTTTCTGATGGTACTGATATTAGTTTTACTGTTTCGGATTACACCGTTAAGTATCCTAACAAATTGGTTGAGTTGATTATTGAAGAAGCATCTAAAATAGCTGGACAGATTATAAGAGAGCAAGAGCTTCAAAACTCTTCACTACAAAATGAGCAATTGAACCCATGATACTAGAAAAAATAAAAGAACAGTGCGTAAGATCAATACAGGCTGCTATCTCATCTTCAGATTCGAGGTTTGAGTCTGAGGCGATAGAGGACTTGATCAGGCTTGCCAGACTAGAGATGCTTATCATTTCTGTCAATGGCTCAAGAGCTATGGCGGCAAACCCATTTATAGCGGGCCAATGGGCATTAACCTACGTATCTAACATAAATATAGCAGAGCAGGATGATGAGGCAGACTACCTAGTATTAGGCAAGCCTAGGACTGTAAGAATCAACCAGCACTTGGACGGAATATTGTTTCTTGGAAAAGAGAAATCACCAATTAGCTTCACTCAGTTAAAAGGTTGGGAGCAGGCTTCAATGGCTCTTGACTTGGGAGAGATATACGCTAACGGTGGAGAGCACTTTATAGACGAAGGCGATAGAGTTGTTGTCTTTGGTAATAAGTCTTTAAAGAAGCTCAAAATAAGAGGTGTATTTGAAAGGCCGGAAGATGTACCTTCATTTAATATCTACACAGACCACTACCCAATACCTGATGATTTAGTCCCTCAGTTGGTTCTTATGGTTAGAGATAGATTCATGGCACAGCAACAAGCACAAGTTCCAGACTTAACTCAGTCAGGTAACGATTTAACACCACCTAAGATTAGCAGATAATGGCAACACCTACATACGCAACAACAACAGAAAAAGCAGTACTTGCTCAAGCTAGACTAGAATTGGGACTCAATGATGGTACGGCTGAGGTGTTGTTATTGAGACGATATTTAAAGCAGGCACTCAAGGAATTGAGAACGCCTTTAATGTTTATAAGAAGAGAAGCCACGCTACAGGTTGAGAATGGATGCGTTGAGCTTCCAGATGATTTTGTTAGCTTCCAGAAGTTCGGCTCAATCTACATAACCAACGGAGCTGGACCTAACGGTGGATTGCAAAGCGGAGCCACGGGTACTTACCCTGCCGCTAGTTACAATGCGTTCTTTAGCTCAGACCCTGAAAGAGTTGACAACCCAAATAACTGGTTTCCAACATTTCAGATCAACGGAAATATACTATACTTCTCTCCAGGTTCTAATGTGTCTGAGATTAAAATTGCATACACTGCAGTAAACACTGACGAAGAAGGTAGTTGGATTATCCCTGCAAACTACGAGAGAACTCTTGTGGCTTATTGCAAATGGAAGTTTGCACAAACATTCTTCCGTGAATACACTGAATCAATTCGCATGGAATACAGACAAGAGTGGATCACTGGTAGAAGAAACTTAAAAGGAATTGAAAACTTGTTGTCAGACACTGATAGACAGTTGTTGACATTAATAATGAATAGGATAGTAGGATGATAGAATCACTAAGGAATAATTTTGCAGGGGGCTGGAATACAGATGCAGACCCAAGAATGGTAAAGCCAAACCAATTCACTGATGCTCAAGATGTTGAGTTGTTCAGTGATGAGCAGGGTGGTTTGTCATCTATAAGTCCAGTTAAGTCAATGGAGTTTAAGTATGAGGTTCCGGACGTACCAGCATCTCCATGCGTAATAAGACTTGAATGGAAAGGCGGACTAGCTATTGGCACAAGAATATTTGATGATAATGACAATCAAATAATTTACATGTCTCCTTCTGTCTATGGCTCTGCTGCTTCTTATATAACTGCAATAAACTCGGCTATAACGGGTCTTGGATATGAAGCGTTTAATTTTCTTCCTGTGCAAACTTTTAATGGTAGTACGTTTATAAGAACTAGATTTATAAAGAAACCATTGGTGTACGCAAATTTCAGAGTTGTTCAGTATTTAGACGGCATTGAGACAAATTGCCCTATCCTTCAGTACGGAACATACGGTGGCAACTTAGTTCAAGTAGCTTCTGCAACTGTGGACTCTAAAGCATTTATATTAAGCTCTGGTTCTGGCTTTGGAGAGATAGGTGTTTACGATGGTTCTACCTACACTTCAGTATACAGATCAAATAAAACAGTCTTCTCTACCACCAACACAATAGATGTTAGGGTTGAAAAGACTAATAACAATAAATACGCTGTCTACTTTACAGACAACGAAATGAAACCTAAGGTTCTTTACATACAAGAGAACTACAGTAATCTGTGCACTTATAAGTACACCATGACCAATTATGGAGAAGGCACTGATGGATATATTGTCTTGGGCGTTGAGGATCAACAGACTAATTTGCAGATAACAAGCTCTAGTCTTTTTGTGTCGTTTAAAGAGCAAAGACAATCTGGGGGCTTCTTGATGTCTGGCGGGTATAGATACGCAGTAAGAGCTGGAATAGACGGAACAGAGGATGTAACTCCTTGGTCCTTTTTGACCCCAAATGTAACTCCAGTATTTGATACCAGTACTGATGCACCTAATGCATTTTTTACAATACAAGGTACACCTGGAATTACTACCACTAAAGTTAACATATTGACTATAGAGGGTATCAATAAATATGTATTCAATTTCATAGATGTTGCAGCTGTTTACTATGCAGGTCAAAATGCAGTATCTACATCTGCTATTGTTATAGGCAGATACGACACTATATCTAACAGACTGGAAGTATCTCATATTGGCAACGAGGTTGGAACTAATTTAGATCCTGCAGAATTACCAGAGTATGATGAGATTATACTAAAGTCTGAAAATCTTGAAATTAAAAAGAACAGATTGAATCTGGCCAATGTTGAATTAGCTGTAGATGAAGATCTTGCTAATGCGTTTTCTTCTGTTCAGATTAAAACTGAAATGGAGCCGCTTGAGATGTCTGGTGCTCTTGAGTCTACGCAAGAGGTTCTTTTAACTACTACTCCTGACTGGACTCCTATATCTCCAGAGACTTCATCTACAGTTTTACTGGGAGTTGTAGGGGGAATAGCTAGCGAAGATTTAAACTATCAAAGTTATCCATTACCACTCCTCCCGTCTGAAATAAATAAGTATAATGGATATGTTTCTGTAGATCCTTTAACTAGGTCATATACATGGAATAGTTCACTTCCTGCTGGGGTAATGAGGCTAGATATTTCATATAGAATAAAAATGAATATCTATAGCACTACAGTGTGGGGTGGTCCTTATATAGACTTTAATCTTGAGGTATGGAAGACTCCTTCTGGATCTTCTACGCCTGCCGTAGTTTGGTCTAGTGCAGAAAGCTCAAATCAATCTAATGACGATACCGTTTACACTAAAACATTAAATATAGAGGGAGGCCCAGGTGATGTTTTTGAGTTCAAGTACCAGATTAAAAAAATATACAAAGGGTGGTATCCTGGTCCTATTTTCGGAACATACATTACGCCTGGTATAGAGTGGTATTTTGGTTTTGATACTGGTGTTAAGCTTACCTATTTAAATGAATCTCTAAACGCAATCGGTGCTGGAGAATATTTAGATCCATATAACTGCTCTAACAAAGTTGGATACATGCTCAATGAAAGCTATCCTTTCTTTGTTCGTGTTCATTATAAGAACGGATACATATCTTCACCGTATTATATTGGAACGCATAAGTTTGACTGGGAAAGTTCTTCTCAGTATGCTAATAAAATATTCACAACATCTCCAGTTGTAAGTCTAGATCCATTCGCTTCTGGAGGAGACAATGAGGTTCCTTTAACAGGGTTAAAAGCTTATGCTTATTATGCTAAGATATTAAACATTCCAATATCGTCTATAAAAGACGACGCTAACTATATCAGTATATGGAGAGGAGAGTGTAACCCTACAGTCCTTGGTACTGGAGTTGTTATGGCTGCAGATAAAATATTTGGAGGAAAACAATTTTCTGCCGGACTATTCCCATCTAGGTTTTATAATACAAATTATGCTACCAAAGTAACTTCAAGTGATGACAGGAGGAAGTTTGGAATATTTTTATCTCCAGACACTAAACTTAACAAAACAAAATATGCTGGAGGTAAGCTAATTAAATTTGGCTGTCCTAATGTTATGACAAATAAGAATGGAATACTTGGAACTCAGGTTGGAAATTCTACTCAGTTTGGCTCATATACAGAGTATTATGGAACATGCGATTCTAACGAACCAGAATTAATTAACATTTTGGATGGCAATTATGTTGAGTTTGGTTCTGAGTCTCAACCTTTATACAACCCTAATCCTCCGTCTCCATTTAGACTATCTTTTTCTGGAGACTACAATACATTTTGCACTGGCTCAATGTCTGGCGTTGCATTAACTTTAGGTGCTAGATTAAATAAGTCTTCTTTGGGTTCTGCCGATAATGACAACGGTATCTATATGGCTCAATACATTGTCGAGGTTGAAAACCAATATGATATACAAAATGTAAGAATTGTTCCTACTGGAGCTAAAATAAAGCTATCGGACTATCCAACAGCAAGCACTGTGGATATAAATGTTTTTGGTGGTGATACTTATACCCAAAAGAATTATATTAAACTTTGCTACTGGACAAATTACAGTGTAATAAAAGAATACATAACAACACCTATAGACGGAGTTACCGACAGTTCTATCTTTTCTTCGTTCATTGGATATTACGGTCAGGCTAGATACAACTCTCAGTTGACTTATAACAATGGCGTTGACACTCCTACGTTTACACTTCAGGGACATAGAACGATATACGACTACTTATTCCCATTCAAAAAGATTGACGATGTAGTTGAGGAGCAGTTTAATTATGATTCTGGGTTCAGTGCACCTAACTTGTTAAACAGGACTCTTGCTTACAATACCAGAACTGTACAGCCTTCAAAGCTTGTATCTAGAATTTACTACACTGACAAGAAACCAATTGGTTCTGTGTCTGATATTTACAGAAAAATAAAGAGTAAGTCATTCAGGGATTTAGATCCTAAGAATGGACCTATCCATGGCATTATCGACCAAGGAGACCACATGGTAGCATTGCAACCTTATGCTGTTACTCCATTGGTTTACAATACAGATGCGTTTGTTACTACATCTATGGGTGCAGTTCAAACTACTACTGGTGATGTTTACCCATTGAATCAAACCCCAGTTTCAGCGTTCGGTCCTAGCACTAAATCAGGTGTATTAAAGGGCATGAATAGAAACGGAAATGTTACAACTTACTGGGTATCAGATTGGTCTAGAAAGATTTTGAGATACAGTTACGATGGCGTAGCAATCTTGTCTGACCAGTTCAATATTAGAACCTACTTGTTAAACAACATGAGCGTGTCTAATAGTGAGACTGATATCGTTATGGGTTACAGGCCGAGGAACCAGCAAATGTACATTTCTTTCAAGAGCTTGAGCAATCCTAGTCAAAAGATAACAATCGGATGGAATGAGGCTAGTAACTTCTTTACTGGTAGATATTCATTCACTCCTTACAGATTCTTTACGCATGACGACTACTTGTTTACTAACGCTGTAGGTGATGGTTCTATTTACTCGATTGGTACTAAAGTTGGAACAGATGTTTTAAAATGGTACGGAAGTTCAGTTGTAAACGGTAGGTTTGTAATAGAAAGTTCTTACAATAAGTTGCCAGAAATAACTAAGAGAGCTTTTGCTTTTGCACTTAACGTAACAGAAGACCCTAACTTAATCAACCCTGAGTTTGTAAGAGTGTCTAGTACTCAGTATAGCTCTATAACTTCTAACTTCGAACACAGAAGGGGTGAGCTGGTTGCAACTTCGATTGCTCAAGGAAACAACGACATCATGGGTCAGTGGATTAAGCTAAGAGTTGAAACGACAAATGACTTGACGTTGTTAGCCATGAACCTGAAAGTTGGCTACAAGAGAAGGCTTATTTGATTTTTACGGTAAAATTGACTATATTTGAATAAACTAAAAAACAGATGAGTTTCGATATTTTTGAGAACATATACACTGCTTCAGACCCCGCTGGAGGTAGAGCGATTAAGGTTAGTACTCTTACTGGCATAGACAATGCCGAGAGTTATTACACACAGACTGACCCCGCTGGAGGTAGGGCTATCAAGGTTAAGATCATTGCTGGTGGAGCATCTACTGGTACTTTACAAGTTCAAGGTGGTGTTGCTTTAGATGGTACTTACAGGAATATTACAGATTCCGCTTCTACTCCAAATTCATCTATTTTGCAGTTAACAACAGGTGCAGTAAAAGTTAATGGGCTATTTACTGTAGCTGGGGCTACCTATGCAGCTGATGTTTTTATAAGGGATCTTTCTGCAAGGTATATTGTATTTGATTATACGCTTAGGATTGGCAGTACTGGTTATTTAAAAATAGGCAATCAAGCTTTAACAGATCCATATAATTTTGCACCTGGCACAAATGCTCATTCTGGCCTTTATTATTCTGGTTTTAATAAAGACTTCGCACTTCCGTATCACTCATTTACTGGATTAGACTCATACTGGACTAGTGGAGGTGTAGGAGATAGTCTTACCAGTCCTGTTGGTATAGCCTTTTTTAAAGGCAACTTTGGCATTCAGACTACAGCCACTAATACTCCAAGCGACTTCAGGATGCTTAATGTTGTATATGATATAAACAATACTCAGTCTGCATCTGGAAAGACTTTCAATGGGATATGCGTAGACAGTACTCAGACAAACTTAAATAACGCTACCCATAACCTAGTTGACTTGAGGGTTGGTGGAGTTAGTAGATTTAAAGTATTAAACTCTGGACTTACAACTCTTAAAACTACAACTCCAAGTACTGGAACGACGAATAATGTTCTTTCTTTAGCTCCACTAGATGTTGCTAGTTCATCTGCCTTTTATAACTCTCCTGCACTGTCATTTGATGTAAGTGCGTGGAACGGATCTTCTGCTGTCACTAGAAGCTTCAAGATGTTTGCAAAAACTTTCGGAGGTGTAGCTCAAAACGATCCTGAATTTAATATATTTGGACCTACAGATGTTCAATTGATGAGACTTAATACTAGTTCATTAGGTTTGAGCGTTACTGGCATTGCGGCTGATGCTTCGGCAGGTTTTTCTATAGCAACAGCAACTTCACAAAAAATAGCATTCTGGGGGGCAACACCTATTGTTCAACCAACAACTGCCGTTGCGGCTGCTACATTTGTAGCTAGTTCTGGTACAACTGTAAACGACGCAAGTACATTCGATGGATATACAATCAAGCAAGTAGTTAAGGCTCTAAGAAACACAGGGCTATTACAATAAGAGCATGAGTTTCGATATTTTTGAAAACATATACACAGCGTCAGATCCTGCCGGTGGGAGAGCCATAAAGGTTTCTACCACTGCTGGCATTGATAACGCTGATAGCTACTACACAGTATCGGACCCAGCGGGAGGAAGAGCTCTAAAGGTAAAAATAATAACTGGTGGAGGTGGCGGTAGCAATGGCACCTTACAGGTTGCAGGTGGTGTAGCGTTAAGCTCAACCCTGAGAAGCATAACAGATAGTGTGGGCAATTTTTCTCCAATACATCTGAGCACTGGATCTCTTGAGCTTAGGACAACAGCAACTACTGGTACTTATTTATTTACTATTGATGGAGGAGGTTTTAGTAGTTATGCCAAGATAAATTCTGGAGACGAACAATCGTCTGTCCTAGAGTTTACAACAGGTAGTTCTGCATTAAATATTGGAGACATAAGAGCAAATTCTACAAACGGAATTGCACTAACATCTGGAGTTGCTTTTCCTATAAAGTTCTACACAAATGGTGACTACGTAAATACGGCCGCAGAATTTGATACAGTTGGAACTCTTAATACGTACTACTCAATAACATTAAATGATTTAAACTCAACAGGTAATTCAAAGATAACCTTTAATTATAATGGTACTAATACTCAAATAGGTCTTATATCTGCAACAGAAGGCAATTTTGAGGTTTCATCTAAAAATGGAAGACCTTTGTGGTTGTCTACAGGAGGAAGTGCTGGGGCGGTTATAATTGATGATGACGGGACTGTAAACATTGGAACCCATTTAAGTATAAATGGTAATAGCGGAAACGGTTATATACATTTAACAACACAGGCCTCTTCTCCTGCTGGTGTTGTAAATAAAATTTCTTTATGGTCTGACAGTTCAAATAGATTAAGCTGGAGGCAGGGAACTGGGTTTTCTGTAACACTTGATAACTCTAATCTTACTGCAAGCAGGATATATAAGTTTCCTAATGCGGATACCTTTATTGCTGGACTTAATTTAGCCCAGACTTTTACTGCGGCTCAAACTATATCTGCAAATGGTGCTTTGTCCGCCCCAGGATTTACTGCCACTGGGACATGGATAGCCACTGGCGGAACGTCTACTACTACAAAGCCATACATACTAATTGAAACAACAGGTGCAACTTCTGCAAACTGGAGTACAGCTGGTACTGGATTAGCTGTCAATGCCGCATCTGGTTTTACTGGCAATCTTTTAGACTTACAGACAAATGGAGCTGCAGAGCTTAAAGTTGCCTACAATGGTAATATAACAGGAACAGGAACATTAAACTTAACAACCAACGGTGCATTATCAACACCTGTTGTTTTATTTAATGGTACTTGGATATCTGGCGGAACATCGGCAACTACCACTCCTCAGGTTTTAATACAGCCATCAACTGCATCTTCTCCATCATGGAACACAGGAGGTACAGGACTTGGAATCAACTCTGCGTCTGGATTTGCTGGCAACTTAATTGCTGTCTACTCAAATGGAGCTGCTACTTTTAGGGTACAAACAGACTCTAGTACGCTTATTGGAGGTGGAAACGTAAGGATTCAAGCAGTAACTGCAACTGGAACTGGGCAGAGTCCTATTATATCTGGCACGGGTCTATCGGTATATCCTGCCAGTTTAACTGTTGGACATGGATTACTGGTGTATACTCCAGCAATTACATCTCAAGTTTCAGGTGATAGCGGTGCTTTAAAGCTAACTACATCATTCACACCTGCTGCGGGTGGTGCTTCTTTTCAACCTATAAATATAGCATATACAATTAACGCATCTGGTGCTCAGACAGGAACTGTTACTGGTATCTATGCTAGAGCTACAGAGACGTTATTAAACGGAGCTACCCACAACTTGATTGACTTGGGAACGGGTACAACAAGTATCTTCTCTGTGTCAAACGTGGGTGTGCCTAACTTCAACCAAACTCTTGCAAATTCTGCAGGTGGTAGTTCTGGTCAGCATTTAAATATAAAGGTAGGAGCTACAAGTTATAAAATCGCATTATTACTTCCATAAAATGATACTAATAGATAAACCTAGCTTTATAGCTACATCAGCAGATACTCAAACGCCAATGAAATTGAACCAATTAGTTGTGAACTACTCTACAGCTCTTGGCCAAAAGGATGGTGTACCACAAGGATATATAAATTCTTATTTGTGTACAACAGACAATTTGTTTGTGCATTCAATACCACAAATTGAGATCGAGGTATTCACTGGCAACATCCTAAGCGACCTTCATAACATTTACATTACCTACCTTACTGCGTTGAATCCGAAATTAAAATTCACCAGCACTTTGTAAATACGAATATTTTTCGTATCTTTGTATCGATATGAAATTACAAAATAAAGATTTAGTTAGGATTGCCCAGGGATTGGAGCACCTTTCAACTCAACAAACTGCTGCTTGGTACGCTGTAAACAAGAACAAAAGAAAGGTTCAAGTTCACTTAGAAGAGTTTGAGCAGTCTAGAAGAGATGTAATGGAAAAGATGGCTGAGAGAAACGACGATGGTTCTATTAAAACTAAAATGGTAGAAGGCGTTGAAGTACTTGATGTTACCAGTCCAGAATTGTCTCACGAGATTGAATTAGCTCTTAACAACGTAGCCAATGAGGAAATTGAAATTGAGTTTTACACAGCTCCGATTTCTATGATTGTGAACGAGACTCACTCGTCTCAATACATTGATCCTCTTATTGATACGATTTTCATTGAATCGTAATCGTTAAAGCATTGAAAAATAAAGCCCTAGCACACGCTGGGGTTTTTTGTTTTATCACATTTTTTTGCTATATTCGTGTTAGCCATGATTGATATTTCACAGAAAGCCCTTGAGAATATTGGTGTTATAATCGGAGGGATAATCATATACGTTGCCCCTAAGATTGAATCCTTCTTGAAGAAGAGGGTTAAGAAATCCTCTTTTGTGTCAAACCTAGAGGTGGCCAAGGATATTGCTCAGGAGTTAGACCATTTAGTTGTTAAACTTGACGCAAGTCGTGTTTGCATTATAGACTACCACAACGGTACCAGTAATTACTCTGGTATACCATTTAACTTTGCCTCAATGTCTTATGAGGCCAGAGACCCTAATGTGTACCCAATCCTGCCTACATTCCAATCAGTGCCTATCTCACCTATGGTAAAGATGCTATTGTCACTCAACGAATCAAAGAATGGATATGTAAAGACAACTGACTCAGGTCCTGATCAGGATTTGAACATTTTACATAAGGTGCACGGAACCCAGTGTTCGTATAACTTTAAGATTGGACCTAATCTTGTGGATGGAGTTTTGTCTATCAATTGGAACACAAGGCATGCTGACTTAGATAAGTCTGAAATAGAAGATGTTAAAGTCTCAATCTACAGGGTAAAAGCTTTGCTTGAAAAAATAAAGAAACACTAAGATGGCAGACGTTAAATTTGGATACAAATACAGAAACCACCCCAAGCCTAAGAACATTATATTTTGGGGTAAGATGATAAAGAGAATCTCCATGACAGTGGCTGGTGCCAATGTTGTTATGGAGCATCAGTATATAGCTCTGGCATTTCTTATTTTGGGCGGTATTGCTGATGAGATGTTGGATTATTTTGGAGTAGAACAAAACTTAGCGGGATGATATTAACACTAAAAAGAAACGAGCCTGAAGATGGCTGTATGATTGGTAGATTGTTTATCAATAATACTAACTTTTGTAGTACTATTGAGGATGAACCAAGGATTAAGAAGGAGATGCACAAGACCGCAATCCCTAGCGGCAAGTACGAAGTGGTTATAAGTTGGAGCGACAGGTTTAAAATGTATATGCCACTGCTATTAAATGTGCCTTATTTTGAAGGTATCAGAATCCACTCTGGTAACACTGCAGCGGATACATCTGGATGCATTTTGGTTGGCGTATTCTACAATGACGAGACTATCATTGACTCTAGGAACACATTTAAAAGTCTCATGACTGAATTAAAGAAGGTAGAGAAGAAAGAAAAGATATTTATCAATATAATTGGCGGCTACTCTAAAGAACAAATGACAGTATGAGCGAACATCAAATGATGCTAGCGGGTATCATAGTGGTACTCGTAGCTTTTTTAAAAGCAGTAAGAGATTCTATTTCACATTCCGATGCACTGAGAAGTTGGGGCTATTGGTTCTCGAGGTTCGCCTCTGAGCGTTCCAAATACCTATTCATGGTAAAGCACCCATTCTGGGGCAATGGGTTTCCTAAGTTCATGGTAATGACCGTTATATGTATGTTCTTGGATGCATGGCATTTCGCTGAATTTCTTTTGATAGTATCGTATGCGGCTATGGCCATGGTGTTCTATCCTAACCCATTTGTAGGGTTTTTGATCTGGATGTCGATATCTACGTTATTTAATTTATTCTATTCAAAACTAAGAGACTTGAAATTATGGTAAGAACTAAAGGGGGGATTTTGTTATTGATGCTTCTTTTAACCTCGTGCATAACGCACAAGAGGGCAAAAGAGCTGTATGGATGTAAAGAGATTGAGTCTACAACTAAGACTGATACATCCGAAGTGATTAGAGAAGTGCCGGTATTTGTGCCAGCAGATTCTGCTACAATTTTTATTCCAGATAGCTTAAACTTCAGAGAACACTGGGGTGAATCTATCACTGGAAAAGGGAGCCAAAACGCTTCTGTTAAAGCCACCTACAATAAAAACAAAAAAGGGTATGTTGTTGTCGCTAATTGCGACAGCCTTACTAAGGTAATTCAGGCTAAAGATAGAGTCATAAGTTCATTCAAGCAGACAATAGTAAAGCAGGAACAAGAAAAGAAATCATGGTTGCAATCTAGGGTTGACGGAGCTATGTCACTTATTACTAAGTTCTTGGCCGTTTTGGGCGTGCTCTTTATCTTGTACATCCTGATGAGACTTTCTCTCTTTCCTGCTAAACTCAATCTGTTTAAGTAAAATCTCTACGTGTATTGGACTCATTCGGTTCAAGTTACTAATATAGTCCTTTAGCCTTTCATTTTCTTTCTGAAGGGCTTCTATCCTATCTAGGATGATCCATATTTCTTGAACTGTAAAATTGAACACATATCAAATATAGGTATTTAATACGATAAAATCAAATTGGGTCAGGGATTATATAATCGAAATCCGTTGCGGCCCAAGCTTGCAGGTTCATTATGTAATTATTAAACTCGTCTGGAGACAACTCTGTGGTTGATTTAATCCTTACGTATGGGTCTTTTACCAGTAGGAATCGGGTCTTTAATATGTCGTGAACCTTCTCACTATTAAAGTCCAATCCAGCCTTGGCAAATATCTCTAGGAAACTAGGAACGACAACACCCCAGTAATAGTTATTCTGGAATGTTGAGCGTTTCTTTTTGTTTTCTCTGATTTCTACCCATACATCCTTTCCATCAAATAGTTCTAATTCCTTTCTGAACGCATCAGGAAACTTGATCGTCAGGCTTCCTTCTGATATCTTTGCTGAGTACTTCATCATAATATTCCCTGGTTATGATTTGTTTTCTTCTAAGAGCCTCATCGTATATTCGCATAGACGCTCTGTCACCATGATCATAAGTAAAGTGACACCCATGGCACAGATAGAAATAATTAAGGGGATGACTACGCACAAACGAATTACTGCCTTTAGTAACGATATGAGAGACGTTGGTCGCAGACGGAAAAGGTATTTCACAATCACATTCTTCACACCTCTTACCCTCAGACTCCAGTAGAGCCTTGTTGTAGAAATCTTGGTTTCGTTTAGCATTTTTGTTTTGTTTTTTAATTTGTTTCTTTGGGGCACAACGCTGGCAGTACCCCTTGGAGAAGAGATACTGCTCAGTGTCGCAGCCTTTACAGATTTTCTTTTTACGTTGAATCATTTATTTAAATGGGCTATCTTTATCAATGCCCAGAACGACTCCTCAGTCATTGCCACAATGGTTCCTTTTCTAGACTTCTTATGAAACACAATGTTGAGCATGTCCTTCTTGGGCATCTCAGCTAGTACGTTGTGTACTGGTCCAAGATTTTCCACAGCCTTGCACTGTACATAGAACGGGTCTGTTTCAACCAGGTCAACCTTCATATCGTCTAGTTTTTTAGAAGCAAATCTAGATGTCTCGCACTCTGTCCAGCCCATATCTCTGAACTTTTGGGCGATATCCCTCTCGAAGGTATGCCCCTTTACTCTTGCTGATTTTCCTCTTGTTGCCATTATACAGGTCTCGCTACTAAGTAAATGCCTAATAAAGCCAATGATACAATCAATACAAAGAATATTGCTGCAGGAACCCAGTCCTCTTGTTCGCTATTCCAATTCGTTTTCATATCCGATAATTGAGTCTACGTGTTCTTGATAAGATACTTTTGTGTAAAGGTCTGAGAAGTTCTTTTTATTCTCATCCAGTGGAAAGAAAAGCTCAATGGTTCCAGTCGGATTAAACACACCAGTTGCACCTGCAATTCTTTGGTATAGTTCGAAGATACCATCGTCTTGACTTGTTACATTCCAAATCTTGGTGGTGTAATCTCCAACCTTAGATACCCATCCATTAGGCGTGAAGTTCATAAGAATGTCGACGTTGGCGTTGAAGTTCTGCTTGACAGCATCTCTAGCACCCATCAATTGGTACTTGTGGCTATCGAAGAATCCTTTACTGTCCTTGTTGAATGGGTTTGACTTAAAGTCCACCAGTGCTAGCTTTTCTACCTGCTTGGTTTCTTTTACCTTGTCATACTTCTTTTCACCTTTGTTCTTACCCTTGGAGTAAACACCAGCCTCAACTTCTGTAATCGTCTCTTCGGTGATGGTCATCTTGCACAGCATGTCCAATGTAAGAGCGTACTCATGACCCGTGTTGGTTCTAACTACCAGTTTAGCCTCAATAAGGATTGGCTGGATGTTGTAATCCTGTTTGAATTTAACCACGGAAATGAGGTTCTTATCGATCATCGACATAGGAATGGACTTGTCGTATGACTTGAGTAGAGAAATCATGTCCTTGGCCTTCTGAATGAGTTCTGCGGGCGGGTATTCGTTATGTATTAGAATGTGCTCGATGCATGAGTGGTACGCTGTACCATAATCTGCTGTGGCGTTTAATACCTTCTCCCAATCCTTGCCCCATTTAATCTTCCAATCGGTGAGGAACTTTGACTCAGGCATTACGGCTCCAATCCAAGAGGTGATGCCGGGCATTATCTGCCCAGTACCATCTTCCTTCTTGTACCAATAGAAGCGATTGCCACCTTTATCGTCAAATCTTCTGAGCAGTTTCTTTACACTCAGGTTGTGTGGGTTATAATCTGCGAACTTATGCATTTAGTTTTTCCTTCCAGAATTTAATTGTGTTTTGGTAAAATGGAACCGAGATAAATAGAGTTAAGCAAAATGATGCAGCTATCCATACAGCGTTTTCCTCTGTGTGTGGGTATGTTATAAAATAAACCACAGCATACGTCCCAATGACCCACTGGACCAGTGATATTAAAATAGCTAATAAACTTTTCATTTCTTGTTCCTCCTGATTAATTCTCTTTGAATGTACCAAATTGCTTTTTCTAAATCCTCATTTGACTTACCCTTGTGGTCCGCTCTCCAGATGTACTTGATGGCGTTACCAAGATTGAAGCCCATGTGTTCCACTACGTCAATACACTCGACTCCTGATGGGTGTACATTGTAGTGGACTGGGTGGTTTACTGCTTCATCTTTCTTTCTTTCACTCTGCACACGACCTGTTGTAGTTGGTGCTCCGAATGGGTCTGTTATTCCTACTGTCATTCTAAAATTGTTTAATTCGTTTATCAAAAAACATTACATGAGGAACTCTCACAAAGTAAATATCTCCGTAGCAATCTCTGTACGTGCCTACAATCTCATTGATGCCATGCACGTGGATTGTCATAAGTTGCATTGTAGTCCAACTCCTGAACCATCTTATTAACTTCATATCTTAACCCCCCTAGCTTTAAAGTAAGCGTTGTTGCCAGCTGGCTTTCCGGGATGGTCTTTTCTTTCAATGATTTCTGTTAGCTCAAATATTGAGGCCCCGTCATCTGACATAACCTTTTGGCCGTTCTGAATCAATTGTGCTGGGTCGTACCCATCGATGTAGAGCATACCATCATTCCCTACTTTTTGTCTGTGCCAAGCTAGGCTCTTTAGCCATTGTCCATCTTTAGTGTCAA
>Ga0214921_10004247_pt1 | contig 21223 bp, 20 predicted proteins | sample LL1505_MetaG_FD_177992 | JGI IMG/M metagenome (GOLD analysis project Ga0214921, IMG submission 177992) | Freshwater microbial communities from Lake Lanier, Atlanta, Georgia, United States - LL-1505 | ecosystem: Environmental > Aquatic > Freshwater > Lake | place: USA: Georgia | collected...
TTAGCTAATGATTACTTGTATGGTATTGCCAAAGAGACCGGTAGGGGGTTGCGAGTTCATGCACTATCTGCTAATCCGGCTGTTATTACTTGCCTGGCTAACGATGTCTCATATGATGCGATCTTTTCTGAGCAGCTTGCAGTTCTTGGGCGAAAAGGTGACTTAATAATTTGCTTGTCCGGCAGTGGTAACTCACCAAATATTCTGAAGGCTTTACGACAGGCTAAATCAATGGATATTCAAAGTTGCGCCATATTGGGATTTAGCGGCGGTGAGGCGAAGGCACTCTCCGATATTCCATTGCATTTTCCAGTTAACGATATGCAAATTGCTGAAGATTTGCAGCTCGTAGTTGGTCATATGTTGATGCAGTATCTCTATTCTCGAAAAAATCAGATTCAATAGCAAGGAATGCCATGTCATCAGTTGTCGTAGTGGGTAGTAATTCATTTTCAGGCGCTAGTTTTGTAGATTATTTGCTAAATCAAGGGCAAAAAGTCATCGGGACAAGTCGCTCAAAGGAGCCCAATGACGCAATGCTTCCTTACAAGTGGCGCGATCATCAGAATTTTAATTTTCATCAATTAGACTTGAACCAAGATTTGCATAAGATCGTCGATCTTATCCATGCAGAGAAGCCAGAATATGTCGTTAACTTCGCAGCCCAAAGCATGGTGGGTGAGAGTTGGCAAAATCCTGATCATTGGTTTATGACCAATGCTGTCTCAACCGTAAAACTTCACGATGCTTTACGTAAGTTGGACTTTTTAAAGCGTTATGTTCATATTTCTACGCCTGAGGTTTATGGTAGTTGCGAGGGCTTTGTTAAGGAAGACTTTCCCTTTAATCCGAGTACCCCTTATGCCGTTTCACGTGCGGCAGCTGATATGAGTCTACGAACCTTCCGGGCGGCTTATGATTTTCCAGTGGTCACTACTCGCGCAGCTAATGTATATGGACCAGGCCAGCAGTTGTATCGCATCATTCCAAGAACCATCCTCTTTATTTTGCTAGGCAAAAAGATTGAGCTTCATGGTGGAGGATCGTCGACACGCTCTTTTATTCATATGCGCGACGTATCAGACGCTACCTGGAAAATTGCTCAGCATGGAGTAAATGGAGATACGTATCATATTTCAACCGATGAAGTTATCTCAATAAGAGATCTCGTGGCTAAAATTTGCACCAAACTTGGCGCAAAGTTTGAGGATCATGTTGAAATTGTAGGTGAGCGTCTTGGCAAGGATTCGGCTTACCATCTTGATAGTACAAAAGTACGTACAGAGCTCGGCTGGGCTGATCAGATCAAGCTTGATGCTGGAATTGACGAGTGCATCTCATGGGTTAAAGGTAATTTAGAGACTTTGCGTAATGAACCGATGAACTATATCCATAAAGCATAGATTATGAGTAATCATCAGGAGCTCATTGACCGCTCAAATTTATTGCGATCTAGGATCATTGAAACATCATCGCTATCGGGCACACCGCATCTTGGCTCATGTCTTTCTTGCGTAGATTTATTAGTAGCTTTGTACTTTAGTGAGCTAAAAATTGATCCGGGCAATCCGCGTGACCCCCTTAGGGACCGTTTTATCTTAAGCAAAGGCCATGGTGTACCGGCATTATTTCAGGTGTTGGCAATGCGGGGTTTTTATCCTGAGTCTTGGTTAAAAGATTACGGCAAAGATGGCGGAATATTTGCTGAGCACCCTCCAACCCCAGATCATTTAGCGGGTATTGAGGCGGCAACAGGTTCTTTAGGGCACGGCCTTCCAATTGGTCTGGGGATGGCACTGGCTGGGCGTATTCAAAAGCAAACTTACAACGTTTACACGGTGCTTGGTGATGGGGAGTGCAACGAAGGCTCGGTCTGGGAGGCTGCCATGTTGGCAGCTTCACAAAAAGTGTCTAATTTATGTGTATTTGTTGATTTTAATAAGTGGCAGGCTACCGGCAGAAGCGAAGAGGTTATGGCCCTTAATTCCCTATCAGGAAAGTGGCAAGCTTTTGGATGGAATACTTTAGAAATTGATGGACACGATTATGGCCAAATCCTCGCTGCCCTTGAGAGCTTTAAGTTAGAAAATACTAGACCTACGGCCATTATTGCCCATACTATCAAGGGTAAAGGCGTTTCCTTCATGCAAGATGATAATAATTGGCATTACCGTATTCCTACTGCCGACGAAGTAACACTGGCAAAGCTTGAGTTAGGCGTCACCTCATGAGAAATGCATTTGCTGATGAGGTGGCTAAGCTAGCACAAGCAGACTCAAGGATAGTGCTTTTGTCTGGAGATATCGGTAACAAGTTATTTGATCCGGTTAAGTTAGTAGACAATTCTCGCTTTTATAATTGCGGAATTGCTGAGGGCAATATGATGGGAGTCGCGGCAGGGATGGCTCTTTCAGGATTGCGCCCAATTGTTTATACGATAACTCCGTTTACTACGACTCGGTGTTTTGAGCAGATTCGAGTAGACGTCTGTTATCACAAGGCCCCAGTAATTATCGTGGGCACTGGCTCGGGACTCTCATACGCAGAGTTGGGTCCAACCCATCACTCTCTAGAAGACATGGCAATTCTTCGCTCTCTTCCAGGTATGCGAGTGCTAGCACCATGTGATGCAAATGAACTAAGGTCGGTGCTAAGAGCGGCATTAAATGACAATGCCCCAACTTATATACGGATTGGAAAAAAGGGCGAAACAACAATTTTCCCCGAGCCACCCGAGTTAAAAATTGGTAAATCTACTATCGTCAAGCAAGGCAAAGATATTGCATTGATATGCTCTGGCACTCTCATGGGTGAGGTTATGCAAGCCGCACAAAAACTGTCAGAAGTTGGTATTTCTGCAGAGGTGGTGAGTATGCATTCGGTTAAGCCTCTAGATGAAGATTATCTCTTGAGTGCCCAATCTCGTTTTAAGCTAATTGCTAGTATTGAAGAGCATGGTTTGATAGGGGGGCTTGGTGGCGCAATAGCTGAATGGAGGTCCCAAGGAAACCATGCGATAAAACACGTGATGCTAGGTACGCCAGATGAATTTATGCATGAAGTGGGTACACAAGACTATGCAAGGCGCAAATATGGTTTAACTAACGAGGCGATTGTGGCGCGTGTACATAAAGAACTGAATCAAGAATAGGATGCTACTCTTTTTAACCCCTATGGCAATAAATAAATGTTACAAATAACAATTTTGTGCCGCACCTTACTCCAAAACAATTTTTCTAATATTTTCATATGAGATCCAAAGAGGGCAGCTTAATTCTTAGGGATAGATTAGTAGCCAGCTCCCCAAACTCAAAGGCCTGGAAGGATATTATGCTAGGCTTGAGTATGTATCCCGTATGGTGGGGACTAGCTTGGCTCGAGATTAGGCAGAGATACAGTCGCTCAATGATTGGCCCTTTTTGGATTACTCTAAGTATGGCCATCATGATTGGGGCTATGGGACCTTTGTACGGGGCCCTATTTGGACAGAATATTTCTAGCTACATTCAAAATCTTGCTATAAGCCTAATTATGTGGAGCTTTATTTCAACGTGCATTAATGAAGCTGGAAGCGTATTTATCGGTGCAGAAAACTACATAAAGCAAGTTTCATTGCCATTGTCTGTTTATGCCTACAAGTTAATTGCAAAAAATTTTCTAATTCTCTCTCACAATGCTGTAATTGGTATCGTGGTACTTTTGATTGTGCCCCCACAAAATTTCCAGAATATATTTCTTTTTCCGATTGGGCTAATTCTAATCATTGGAAATTTATGCTGGTTTGTTTTGCTGGTTGGCATGTTCTCCGCACGTTATAGAGACTTGCCGCAGCTTGTGACAAATATTATGCAGGTTATGTTTTTTCTCTCTCCGATTTTGTGGACGGCCGACATGCTTCCTGATAACAAAAGATATTTGGCAGAGTTTAATCCGATCTACCATCTAATTGAGGTTATGCGATCTCCGTTACTGGGGTATGCGACGCCTACTTTAAGTTGGGCGCTATGTTTTGGATTTCTATTTTTAGGATGTGTGGGAAGTTTCTTCATATACGCTCGATATAGAGCCCGCATTCCTTACTGGTTATAAGACATGTCTATTATTCGTGCGCGTAATTTAGGAATAGATTTTCCAATATTTGGAATGACGGGTAACCGTTCCCTGAAAAAAAGTTTTATTAATATCGCAACCGGTGGAGTGTTGGCTCAGGATGCAGGTAAAGCAATTTCGGTTCGAGCATTGGACGATTTAAATTTTGAGTTTGAAGAAGGCGACCGCGTTGGATTAATCGGACATAACGGGAGTGGCAAAAGTACTTTATTGCAAGTGCTCGCTGGAATTTACGAGCCAACGGTAGGGGAGATACAGGTAAACGGCCAAGTAACTTCAATGCTGGGAATAACTCTTGGGATGGATAATGATTCAACAGGCCTCGACAATATATATTTGCGAGGACGTTTCATGGGGTTGCCAAAAGTAAGAGTTGATGCTTTGATAGATGACATAGCAGATTTTGCAGGGATTGGAGATTTTTTGCTATTACCCATGAGGACATATTCTACTGGGATGGCTATGAGATTAGCGTTTGCCGTTGCCACAAGTGTAGATGCCGACATCATATTAATGGATGAGTGGTTAAGCGTGGGTGACGCAGATTTTGTCAACAAGGCCAAGGCAAGACTTACGCAGATGGTTGATAGAGCGCGTTTAGTTGTGATCGCATCGCATGATCATAATTTAATTACTGATCAATGTAATGTAATTCTTCATTTGGAGCACGGTAGGCTTATTTCCTTGGATAGAAAATAAACACAGTAAGATTTATTTGGAGCTACAGAGATTTCTTGCGTCTAATTTAGTTTTATCTTGCTGATAGCGTTTTGTAATTTAACTATATAGAAAATTACGGCGATAAACTTTTAAAATACTGGTAGTTTCCTTATTATAGTTTTTAGATGAGATTCAAGCATGCATATTGGCTTAGACTTTGATAACACCATTGTTAATTATGATGCTCTATTCCATAGGGTTGCAATGGATGAGGGTTTAATTACGGAAGATATCCCATGCTCTAAAGTAAGTGTTAGAGATTATCTTCGTCGAATTGGTAAAGAAGGATCTTGGACTGAAATGCAGGGAACGGTTTACGGGCATCGCATGTCGGAAGCTTTAGTCTATCCCGGTGTTATTGATAGCCTTAAATGGGCTCGCAAATGTGGAATTAAATTGTCTATCGTGAGTCATAAGACAAAGCATCCCTTTTTAGGTCCCCAGTATGATTTACATGAAGCAGCGCATGAGTGGATACGGTGTAATTTAAATGATCAAAATCAACCTCTAATTCCATCCGATCATATTTACTTTGAGCCAACTAAGGAATTGAAGGTTGCTCGCATTTCTAGAGTAGGCTGCAACTTATTTATTGATGACCTACCAGAAATATTTGAGAATTCGGAGTTTCCTTTGCACGTAAAAAAGATATTGTTTGACCCAGATAATCATCATCACACCCTAGACTTTATTCGGCTGAAAAATTGGTCGAGCGTTCCTGGCATTATTGGAGGCTAGTGCATTGGAAAGACTAAAAGCAAGCGTCGGGATATTGTTGTCAAAAATTGGTTTCGATAAAAAATCTTTCCACATTGAGGCTCTATCAGCAGGTGGAAACAACAGAGTTTTTATTGTTCATGTGGGCGGTAATCGACTGCTTCTCAAATGGTATTTTCATGATGCATCAGATTTACGTGATAGGCTTGGAATAGAGTACGCATTCATGCAGCATATATGGAATATGGGATTGCGCTGTATACCCCAGCCAATAGGCAGGGATGCCGATGAACACATAGCGTTATACGAGTTTGTTGAGGGGGTTAAACTAGAATCAAAAGACATAGGTCACGACCATATTAAACAGGCGGCCGATTTTCTAGCACAACTTAACTCTAGCAAAAGCAGAACTCTTGGCTTGGACTTGCCCATTGCATCTGAAGCATGTTTTAGCGTGATTGCTCATTTAGATATGATTAGCGCTCGCTTGGGATGCTTGCAGGATATTTCAAGAGAACTGGAAGTTAATCTTAAGGCTGTTGAGTTTATAAATATCCTTAACGAATTTTGGAGTAGTAGGAGAGATGAGTTATTGAAAAGAGCTAAGTCCATTAGCCTTGATCTCAATCTAGATTTACCTGCTAACGAACGCTTTTTATCTCCTTCGGACTTTGGGTTTCATAATGCCCTATATCGACCTAATGGAGAGTTATGTTTTATTGATTTTGAATACGCCGGATGGGATGACCCTGCTAAAACTATTGGAGATTTTTTCTCCCACCCCGGTGTTCCTGTAAAGCATGAATACTTTGATGGGTTTATTTCCAAGGTCCTAACCTCGTATCCCCAATTTTCTCCAATGCTTGAGCGTATACGAATTATGGAGCCCATATTCCAGATGAAATGGTGCTGCATCATCCTGAATGAATTTCTGCCTCAGCAAGAGATGCGACGAAACTTTGCAAACCCAGACGTTATTTCACAGGATCGAAAAGTTCGTCAACTTGAGAAAGCTCAGAAGTTTTTTGAAGTTATTAAACACCAAAGGGGCCTAAATGGCATACATTGATTTCTTATCAAGCATTCATAAAAGTACTTCACGTGATTATCTTGCTCGCGTTAATGATCCTGAATTTCCAAAAGCTAAAGCAGCAACCCTAGCAAAGCAATGGGGATATGACTATTGGGATGGTGATCGCCGCATTTGCTACGGGGGATATAGGTATATTCCCGGGCGCTGGGCACCAGCAGGAAAGGCGATGGTCGATCATTATGGAATTAAGGCGGGAGACAAAATTTTAGATATTGGATGCGGTAAAGGATTTCAGCTTTATGAACTGACGCAGTTGGTTCCGGGTATTGAGGTGCATGGGGTGGATATCTCGACATACGCAATTGAAAATGCAAAGGAAGAAGTTCGGGACAGACTTCAGGTTGCGAATGCCAATTCTTTACCTTTTCAAGATAATTACTTTGACTTTGTGTTTTCAATCACAACATTACATAATCTTCATAACTATGACCTAAGTAATGCCTTGCGTGAAATGGAGCGAGTCGGAAATAATAATAAATATCTTTGCGTTGAGTCCTACCGAAATGAGATAGAAAAGGCTAACTTGTTATATTGGCAAGTTACGTGTGAGGCGTTTTGTACTCCGGAAGAGTGGGATTGGTGGTTCAAGCAATCAGGCTACACTGGAGATCATTCATTTATATACTTCGAATAAGTAATCATGACTATTCCAAAAACTATGAAAGCTGCAATCTTAGTTGAGCAGCGCAAACCATTGGTCATCGATGAGGTGGAGTTACCACCGACATTAGAGGTTGGTCAGGTACTGATTAAGGTTCATTACAGTGGGATTTGTGGTTCCCAGTTAGGAGAAATTGGTGGAGCAAAAGGAGAGGATAAGTTTCTTCCTCACCTACTTGGTCATGAAGCTTCTGGAACGGTTCAGTCTGTAGGTATGGGAGTTAAGCAAGTTAAGCCTGGCGATATCGTGGTTATGCATTGGAGAAAAGGCCCGGGCATTGAAGGCGCTCCACCCAATTATCGTTGGAGAGGTAATGCATTAAATGCGGGTTGGATAGCTACGTTTAATGAATATGCGATCGTTGCAGAAAATCGAGTGACGGCAATCCCTGCGGATAGCGATTTAGAGGTGGCAGCACTTTTTGGCTGTGCTGTAACTACGGGTTTTGGAGTCATAGAGAATAACGCTAAGGTTCGCTTAGGAGAGTCGGTGGTGGTATTTGGCGCTGGTGGTGTAGGGCTTAATATTGTTCAAGCAGCCAATCTTGTTGGAGCTTACCCTGTGGTTGCTGTCGATATCTTTGATAATCGACTTGAGTTGGCTAAGCAGATTGGGGCAACACACATTATTAATTCAAAAACACAGAGTGCCAAATTAGAAATTGATAAAATAATAGGAATCCAAAATCTCGACCATTTTATTGATAATACAGGTCAACCCACTATTATTGAGCTTGGCTATGAGGTAACTAAGCCGCAAGGTAAGGTAACACTGGTGGGCGTGCCCCGCAAGGGTGACAACATCAACATTTATTCCCTGCCACTGCATTTTGGTAAGGGGCTTGTTGGATCGCATGGTGGAGAAGCTATACCGAATCTCGATATTCCGCGTTACCAGAACCTCTTTCGAGCTAATCGCATTAAGTTACGCGAGTTGTTGACTGAGCGCTATCCCCTCAACGATATCAATACCGCTATCGAGAACATGCGTTCAGGCAAGACCAGCGGACGCTGCCTAATTACAATGTAATGTATCGAGGAGAGTCGCATGCACGAATACACCCCACGTCATACCATTGCCATCGCAGGCTCATCGGACCGCGCTTTCGGACTGGTTTTTGCTGTCGTATTCGCCATCATCGCCTGTTATCCGCTGCTGGGGGGCGGTTTAATTCGCCCCTGGCCTCTGATTGTTTCTGGCACTTTTCTGCTCATCGCTCTGATAGCTCCCGCTGTCCTTGCCCCCGCCAACCTGCTGTGGATGAAGTTTGGGGAACTACTGCACCGCATTGTCAGTCCAGTTGCCCTGGGTATTGTCTTTTACCTGACGGTGCTGCCGACCGGACTAATCCTGCGTCTCTTCGGCAAAGATCCATTAAGTTTATACATGGATCCGCAAGCTGACAGCTACTGGATCAAACGCGAACCGCCCGGCCCGGCTGCAGAATCACTTAATAATCAGTTCTAGGAGGTCTTCATGTCATTGCTCAAGGAACTCTGGGCGTTCATGCGCGCCCGCAAAAAATATTGGCTGGCCCCGATTCTCGTCATGATGGTCATCCTCGGCGCTCTCATCGTCATGGCACAGGGCAGTGCAGTCGCCCCGTTCATCTACACCTTGTTCTGAACTCATGATCGTTCTCGGCATCTCCGCCCTCTATCACGACAGCGCCGCCGCCCTGTTGCGTAACGGCGAAATCATTGCCGCCGCTCAGGAAGAACGCTTCACCCGCAAGAAGCACGATCCCGGCTTCCCGCGGAGGGCCATCGAATATTGCTTGGAGGAGGCTGGTATTTCCGCCGCCGAGATTGATTTCGTCGCCTTCTACGACAAGCCCTTTCTGAAGTTTGAGCGATTGCTTGAAACGTATGTCGCCCTGGCCCCGCGTGGTTTCAAATCCTTTTGCATGGCGATTCCGGTTTGGCTCCGTGAGAAGCTGTTTCTCAAAGATCTGCTGGTCAAGGAACTGAAGACTTTTGCGCTTGATGTCACTTGGGAAGAAAAACTCAAGTTCTCTGAACATCATCTCAGTCATGCAGTCAGTGCTTTCTTTCCCTCCCCGTATGAAGAGGCTGCCGTACTCACCATGGATGGTGTCGGAGAATGGGCGACGACCTCGCTGGCAATTGGCCGGGGCAACTCGCTTGAGGTGATCAAGGAAATCCACTTTCCCCATTCGCTTGGCCTGCTCTATTCCGCCTTCACCTACTACACTGGCTTCAAGGTCAATTCGGGTGAATACAAGGTCATGGGGCTTGCCCCGTATGGCGAACCAAAATACGTCAAGAAGATCTTCGACCATCTCGTCGACTTGAAGCCGGACGGTTCCTTTCGGCTGGACCAGTCCTTCTTCAACTATTGCACCGGTCTGACCATGACCAGCCCGAAGTTCCATAAACTTTTCGGCGGTCCTCCCCGCAAGGCCAGCGAGCCCCTGACGCAGCATCACATGGACCTCGCCGCTTCCATCCAGGCAGCGACCGAAGAGATCGTCCTGCGTCTGACACGCTCCATCCGTGAGGAAACCGGCATCCGCAACCTGTGTCTGGCCGGCGGCGTGGCACTGAACTGCGTGGCCAACGGCAAGGTCTTGCGTGACGGCAAATTCGACGGGCTTTGGATCCAGCCAGCCGCCGGTGATGCTGGCGGGGCGCTGGGTGCCGCCCTAGCTGTCCACCATATCCACCTCAGGCAGCCCCGAACAGCCACCGGACGGGACAAGATGCATGGCTCCTATCTCGGCCCGCAATTTGAACAGGCCGACATCGAGCAACGGCTTTCGGCAGTCGGTGCCAAATTTACCGTGCTCGGCGATGAAGATCTCTTCGTTGTTGGAGCCAAGGCGCTCGCTGACGGCAAGGCTCTGGGCTGGTTTCAGGGCCGCATGGAATTCGGGCCCCGCGCCCTGGGGGGGCGTTCCATCCTCGGCGATGCCCGTTCGCCAACGATGCAGTCGGTGCTGAACCTCAAGGTCAAATACCGTGAATCATTCCGCCCCTTCGCGCCCGCCGTGTTGCGTGAAAACGTGGCAGACTGGTTCGAACTCGATGGGGACAGCCCCTACATGCTGCTGGTGGCTGATGTGGTCAAAAACCGCCGGCGTGCCATGATGGAGGAGGAGCAAAAACTGTTCGGCATCGCCAAGCTCAACGTGCCGCGCTCCGACATCCCAGCGGTCACCCATGTCGATTACTCAGCGCGTATCCAGACCGTCCATGAAGATACGAATCCCCGCTATTACAAGCTGATCAGCGCCTTCAAGCAGTTGACTGGTTGCCCGGTGATCATTAATACCAGTTTTAACGTCCGAGGCGAACCGATTGTCTTTGCTCCGGAAGATGCTTTCCGCTGCTTCATGGGCACCGAGATCGAGGCTCTGGCTGTCGGCAACTGTTATCTGAAAAAGGAAGATCAGGATCCGGCTCTAAAACTCAATTATGAATCCGCCTTCGAACTCGACTGATTAAATCTGATGAAAAGAATATCTGCCAATCTTCTTCTGCTCCTAATCAGTTGCGCAATCAGCGTAGGGCTGGGCGAGGTCGTCGCGCGGGGCTACCTTTATATGAAGGACTCAAAGCGCAGCTTCGACCTCGTGATCGTAACTTATCAAAAAATCCCCGGTTCCAAAGGCATCCGGTATGAGTTCGACTCGGAAAATAACCTCGAATTCAAGGCCGATGTGCGATTCAATAAGTGGGGCTTCCGATCGGATTTCGATTGGCCTAATGAGAAGAGTCAAGACGAATTCCGCATCGCGATTTTCGGCGACTCTTATACCGAATGTGTGACTAACGACTTCACTTGGGTCGATGTGTTGCACAAGAAGCTTTCTGAGAAGCCGGAATTATTAAAGCACTTAGGCAAAAAGAAAATCACGGTAGCCAACTTTAGTCGGGAAGGATCTGGGTTTCAGAATTTCGCTTTGGAATATCTGAACGTAAGAGAAAGTTTCAGGCCGGATCTGACAGTGTTTGCATTTATCGATGAAGACTTTGAGCGCCTTATTCACCCATTGCGCGGGCTTGGCAATACACCGCCTTTGCCAGCAAAGAAATTTCGTCCTAACAGCCATAACACGGATATTCAGAACTATCTTCAGATTCCGGGTTTTGGAGGGCAGCTCTATGCCATCCCTAGTAACGGCAAAGCCTTTGCCCGAAGTCTCTACTACGCGGGTAATGATCACAGCTTGATTCTCGACAAAGAGAGTCTCCGCATCGCAAAATATTTTCTTGCTGAGACCGTTGCGCGCGATAAATATTTCAAGACTTGGGGTTGCGAACTCTGCAAGCTGGCCGCCTCAACGGTTCAAAGCAGATTCCCCCAACTGATGTCGCCGGTGGCAGAGGGCAGCAATCCGGCTGATGTATTCCTGCAGGCCGCGTATGAGTCCATAAAAGTCGTTGGTCCGGAACCGCTGATTCTGATCAACCTGCCAACCTTTTATGAAACTGTGAATCAGCACAGCAAAACAGGGCCGCTGCGCACGCCGAAATATTTCCTACAAGCTGCATTACAGAACAGTTCTTTACAGATCATCCCCTTGGCAGATTTTCTTCCAAAATCAGCTAACTATGAAGAAAAATACAGTTGGTTTACGCTGCCATGGGATGGGCATCCATCTAATCGCGGTGCAGCGTTGTTCGGGGAGACTTTGTCTGTATTGCTTTCAGACTATCTCGTGGGTTCGAATACCGGTGGCAGCTCCAGACCGTATATGCTGCTTACCGGCACGCGGGCCCAGGAACTGATGTTGGCTGCAGGGGAAACCAGAGAGCGCGAGGTGAAAGAGGCCAGTGCTTATCAGGTACTGGAAGTTGCCCGCAAGATGCGTGGTGAAAAGCGTTATTCGGAATCCCTGGAATTGTTTTCCGAAGTCCTAAAGTTGGCACCGCATATTGGTATGCCAGGATTAATATATGTTGAGCGTGGTGATATTTATCAAAATCTCGGACAATTGCAGGATGCTCTAAATGACTATACACAGGCAATCCTTATCAATCCAGATCGGTCCTTTCTTATTAGACATGCTTCAGTCGCTTACGCTCTTGGAAAAGCGGATCTTGTAGAGACCGATGTAGCAAAACTTAAGGCATGCTGTAAGAACGATGCAGAGGTCGAGCGGTTTTTAATACAAATTATATCTGCTACTAAACAGAAATAATTTAACTTATGTAGATAGTATTTTTATGACAAATAAACTAGAAACCAAGGAACATCAATACGATATTGTCTTTGATGTTGAAAAAAAACATGGCCGCACTCGTTTTGGACTAATGGTCAATGAGTCCTGGAATCAGGATCCTAAACGAACGCTATTCACTTTAGCGCGGTACAAATTTGTTGCGAAGATGCTAAGTGGCCGCAACAAGGTTCTGGAGATTGGCTGTGCGGATGCTTTTGGGACCCGTCTGGTGCAGCAGGAAGTCGGGCATGTGACAGCGGTCGATTTCGACCCCATTTTCATTGCTGATGCGCAGGCACGCCTGGATCCCGCGTGGCCGATGGACTGCTGGGTACATGACATGCTGGCTGGACCGGTGCCAGGGATTTTTGATGCCATCTACAGCCTGGATGTCCTCGAGCATATTGCGTCCGATCATGAGCGTACCTTCATGTCAAACCTGGTAGCTTCTTTGGCCTCCAAAGGGGTTGCCATTATTGGTATTCCGTCGCTTGAGTCTCAGGCGTATGCCTCGCCGCAGAGCAAGGCAGGTCATGTGAACTGTAAGTCCGGGAAGGCATTCAAGTCCTTCCTTTTAGACTACTTCCAGAACGTCTTTGTGTTTTCTATGAATGACGAGGTGGTGCACACTGGCTTCTACCCGATGGCACATTACTTAATGGCGTTGTGCGTTTCTTCAAATTACATTGATGGTAAATAATGAAAATCCTTGGCCTCTCATTTGGTTATCACGATTCAGCTGCCGCTTTGCTCATCGATGGCAGGGTAGTTGCTGCGGCACAAGAGGCCGTTCAAGTACTGAATGAATCTGAAACCACACCGGCGAGCCTCGCCGAGATGAAGAACTACGCTTCTTGGTTCGGCCGCGAGACTTTGTACTACTCCTTGCAACGTTCCGCACACGTTTCCACCTGAGTCTGACCGATGGCCTCCAGCAAGCATTTTCATCTGATCGTTCCGGTATGGGGCAAGACGTACATAGAACTCTTCACTGATGTCTGTCTGCCGATGCTCCTGACGCCTGGCAATATGGGCGCGCTAGGTCAGCGACGTGGCAACCAAGTTGTGATCATGACTACGTGGGAGGATCACTTATCGATTCAGAATTCAGTGAGCTTTTATCGCCTGAAGGACATTATCACCGTGAAGTTTGTTCTTATCGACGGTCTCCTCGATTTCGATAATTCACACTGGTCGATGTCCGAATGCTATGCGATGGCAATGGTTCGTGAGGAGGTTATTCCTGGCGAAACTTGTTTTCTATTCCTGACCCCGGATAGTTTTTGGCCAGATGGTACATTCAGACGACTCGATGAATTGGTCAATCAAGATTTTAAGGTCGTAATGGCGGGTGGATTGCGCGTCAATAGCGAATCGATGTCCGAGATTCTGCGTGAACGGATCGCGCGATTTCCTGACAATCCTGCGTTCCCCCTGCAGGAGCTGGTTCGTTTGGCGCTTACCAATATCCATCAGCTCAGTACGGCCCACAACATGCTATCAAAGTCGGGTTTTCTGAACTCGTGGCCCTCTCACATGTACTGGATTAACGAGAGAGACCAGCAATTCGTTGCGCACTGCTTTCATCTTCACCCCTTGATAGTTGTTGCGCCAAAGTCCAAAACAGCCGTCGGCACGACGATTGACGGCGAATTCCTGAACAACCTTCGCTATCCGCTGGATTCCTATCACGTCATTCAGGAGGAGTTTCTTGCTATAGAGCTCACGCCTGCCGAGCGGACCTGGAACCAGCCACTCGGCTCGCCATTGATAGAGCAGATAGTTCGGTTCTCTATGCGTTATGCCAATAGCCGGCACTGGCACTTTTTTGGCAAGCGCATCATGTTCAACGGAAGTCCGGAAAAGCCGTTCAACTCATTATTAATGGATTCGATCGACAGAGTCGTCAAACGTATTGAAAAAAATAAGCCGCTCGCCTTATTCATTCAGCAATTAAGGCTCCACCGAATTATTCTGGTAATCGATCGCTACATGGGGAGTATGAGGAGGATTTTGAGTTGGTTCCGTTTGCGGTGAGTCGTCAGGAGCCACGTTATCTCGTAATCGGCGCCGACAGCTTGGTCGGTACCAGCCTAGTGGCTCAGTTAGAAAAAGTCGGCGCTGACGTTACTGCGACTACCCGTAAGGCAAAGACCGTAGGCCCTAAACGGTTGTTTCTTGATCTTACCGATGCGGACGCGAAGACATTCTGGCCGGCCGGTCATTCTGTTGCGATCCTGTGCGCGGCCATCACAAGCATCGCGGTATGCGAGGATGACCCGGTACGAACCTATCAGATCAATGTACTCAATACAGTAGCGCTGGCAAAGCGTCTGATCGCCGAGGGAACACGAATTGTTTTCCTGTCGAGCAACACGGTTTTCGATGGCGTGGCAGCATGGCCGGACGAAGAAACGTCGTACTCTCCTACCTGCGAGTACGGGAGGCAGAAGGTTTCAGTCGAGCGTCAACTCCTATCTCTTTCTACGCCGTCGGCGCCGATCACGATTGTACGGCTTTCCAAGGTGCTTGCGCCTGGTGCAGGGATGGCGGGCGATTTCCTCCGGCATCTCATGGCGGGCGAGCCATGCCCAGCCTTCACGGATCTGCGGATGTGCCCGGCGTCCCTTGACTACACCACTGGTTCGCTTTTGACTATTGCACGAGCTGGTATTTCAGGTATTTTCCATTTGTCTGGTGAGGTAGAATTAAGTTACGCTGATTTCGCAAGCCGCATCGCCGTTCGACTTGGTGCTGATCCTTTGCTGGTGCAGCCCAGTTTATCAACGTGTTCCGGGGTGAGGGTGATATCCCAGCCGGTCCATCCGGGACTTAGAATGCAACGAACATATATACGACTGGGCATAAGCCCAGAGCCGCTCAATGAACTGATGGATACGCTGTTACAAAAAGACTCTCAAAGGCTAATCTACAAATGAATTCGGACGTCTTGACCTGTAAAGTTTGCGGACAATCATACTTGCGAGAGGTAGTCGGTTTCGGGGCATTGCCGCGCATTACATCAGACTGCCGCCCATACCCAGTTGGAGGCAGTCTGTATGTCTGTCTTTCCTGTGGAGGCGTACAGAAGCTTCCAGATGAGCGATGGTTGCGTGAGATATCTGGTATCTACGCTGGCTACGATGCCTATTATCAGTCCGGTGGCGAGGAACAGATCGTCTTTGATCGTGCTTCCGGCACCCCTCGTCGTCGCAGCGACGTTATACTTTCCGGCCTTGTAAAAGGTGCGGCGCTACCTGAAAGCGGTCGGGCGCTTGATGTGGGTTGTGGCAATGGCGCGACACTTGCAGCAATGAGTGCGGCGCTGTCGGGCTGGAATTTCAGTGGCTATGAAATTGGTGACGGTGCATTGCCGCGTTTGGCGAGCATCCCCCGCTTCGAAAGGTTGCATACTGGAGCGCTCGATGTCATCGCCCAACGTTTCGATCTTGTGACGATGATCCATTCTTTGGAGCACTTCCCTTCACCAGCTAGCACTCTGTCACAACTACTGCCGATAGTAGGCAGCGGACAACTCTTCATCGAGGTCTGCAATGTCGAGGAGAATCCTTTTGACATTCTAGTGGCAGATCACCTAATGCACTTCAGTCCGGCGACTCTGACTAAGTTGCTGCATCGCTCCGGGTTTGAGACTGTATGCCTTGCCACCGATTGGGTTGCTAAAGAAATCTCGCTCTTGGCGCGTGTTAAGGATTCACAAGTGGCAGACACTTCAACCATAAGTAGTGATCCCGACCAAACCTACGCAAGACTCGTTGGCTATGTCAGTTGGCTGCAGCAATTGAGGCAACTAGCGCTCATTACAGCGGATGGAAAGCATCCGTTTGGGCTTTTTGGTACATCAATTGCGGCCACTTGGCTTGCGCCGCAACTTGTTGATAAGATAACCTTTTTTGTCGATGAGGATGTTAATCGTATCGGGCGGGAACATCTTGGAATACCTGTTATTTCTCCAGTAGATATTCCTCGGGATGCTAAGGTGCTTCTTGCTTTGGCGCCAAAAATTGCATCAATAATTTCAAAGCGATTGGATTCTGCCCTGCCGTGCTCGCTGATCATGCCGCCGACCCTATCCTGATGCAATTGTTTTATGAGACTGCAACAATTCAGGGTGATTTTTCAGAAAGGTTAGCGAAAAATTCGCCCTTGTTTTGTAGGCGTAATGTCCCTGTTTAAATAAGGCACGTACTCTCAACCGGAGAGTAAGGTCATGTTCGCTTTCAGTGAGTTTTCCTTCTAGTTGATCCAACATTTCTACTGTCAAACATCGAATATCTTCGGGATTGTTTTCTTCGACCACTAATCCGCAAGCTTTGTATTGTGAGGAGAACTGATAAGTAGCTATTTCCGAGCCAAGAACATCATTGATAGTTAATATCTTGTTACTAGATTTATTCCTTATAAGTTTCGGAATCGAGATGTCAAAAGCATTAAACCAAAGCGCTCCTAGTGGAATCATATTTGTCTGCGCGCAGGGGACTCCGAAGGCTGAACTAACGAGTGCAATCCCAGAAGTGTTACCCAGTAGGAATCGAGTCTTAGCGCATAGCAGGATGTCCAGTCTATCTGATTTCAGGGGGTGATGAGCGTAGTCGATGACTTTTTCCATGACGGGTAGCTTCCGCTGTGTCGGGTCACCAATTCGTATTACCCACCCGCCTCGTCGAATAATTTCCTGCATCGCAGGGATGGTGTTTTCGATATTACTGTTGCGATAGCTGTGTAGTGTTTCGTCAATAGGAGAATAACCACCCTCTCGTGCATGCACGCAAACAAACCATGCTTGATCAGGTAGGCCAAGCTTGCGCAACATAAGCGTACCCCACTGCTCATCTTCAGCATTGGTCTTAAGCAAAGGTGATCTGTCACCCCAAGCCTCATAAATACGAAATGCGTCCTGTGTCATGCCAATCTTGCGAATGTAGTGGCCGATATCGTGACGCATCAAGCCGTAGCGACTCATGTTGTCGACTAAAAAGCAACACAAACTGGAGCGAAGTACGATGAAATGGGGTTCCCAGTAGTTCAGAAGATGTTCGTTGGCAATACGCTTGAGCGGAGCTAGGAGAATCCATTTCCTCTGAGGAAGTAACCCCAGCGCTTGTTCTTTAAGAAGGCAGTCTGGTTCTAGTGCCAAATGGCCGATACGGTCGGTGAAAAAAGTAACGTGCCGGTAGCCCAGCAGATGCAGTACCGTAGTGATCGGTAAAAGTGCTGTACCGAAAACAACTCCAGCTAGCTTGACTAGGGCCTTACCCGCAAGGATCTGCAAGGGCAATCGACTGATTCGCTGCGCTTCAAAACGCAGCCGATGAAAAAAATGGCTCATAATATATATTTTTCTTTATCGAGCAGCATATATATCAGACTCGTAATTTTTGTAATGCTCAATGTGGGCTTGAACGATGCGGTCGCAACATATACAGAAATTATATGATTAATATTGTGGAAGCTAGAGAATATCTGCAACAATTAGTGATGGCTTTTTGTCTCTTGGTTTTTTAAAACGCAATTAAATTTTACAATACTACAAATTCATTCAAAATTAAAAATGCCTTCAAATACAGTTAGTCAAGAATTCTTAAACATTCTTACGCAGATTAAGCAGCTGACGCAACCTCAAAGTAGGATTGTTTTTGTATCCGGTAATTTCAATGTGATTCACCCAGGACACCTTAGATTGCTTAACTTTGCTTCGAGCTGTGGAGATTTTCTGGTTGTAGGTGTTACCAGAGACGGCTCTGATGGAGTGTTTATTCGTGAGGATCTTCGCCTTGAGGGAGTAAAAGCTATCAGCGCTGTAAATTTTGCCTTTCTGCTAGAAGATTCTGTAGAAAAATTTCTTACAGAACTAAAACCATATGTAGTGGTCAAAGGAAAAGAATACGAAGATCAATACAACCATGAGCTCTCTGCTATTGAGAAATATGGAGGAAAATTACTTTTTAGCTCAGGTGATGCCATGTTTTCCTCTATGGATCTTCTGCGACAAGAAATCTATGAGACTAACCTCACGGGGGTTCAAAAGCCCAAAGAGTTTCCAATTCGGCATGGTTTTAATGTCTACGACCTGATAGATATAGTACATAAATTTGCCTCGCTGAAAGTAATCGTCCTTGGCGATCTAATTATTGATGAGTATGTCAACTGTGATCTTTTGGGGATGTCACAGGAGGATCCTACTATAGTGGTTACACCTATTGAGAATCATTTATTTGTCGGTGGTGCTAGCATCGTTGCTTGCCATGCGCGAAGTTTGGGTGCGCACGTCAAATATTTTGGAGTATCGGGAAAAGATCAACTGGCAAAATTTGCTACTAAGGAGCTTAAGAAGCATGGTGTCGAAGCATTTTTGATTCAAGATGAAAGTCGTCCCACCACATTGAAGCAGCGATACCGGGCTCTTGGTAAAACACTTTTGCGTGTGAGTCATCTAAGACAGCATGAGATTGGGCATGATTTGATTGCTCAAATTATTAATGAGTTAGAAAATATGCTTGATGAGGTAGATCTAGTTGTGTTTTCAGACTTTAACTACGGAGGTCTACCACAATTACTGATCGAAGAAGTAATCGTTAGATGCAAGAAACGTGGTATTCGTATGGTTGCAGACAGCCAATCATCTTCGCAAGTTGGGGATATTTCTCGATTTAAAGAAATGATGCTCATTACACCAACTGAGTATGAAGCTCGTTTGGCTATGCGTGAATCGGGTGTAGGATTGGCATTCTTGGCTGAGTCTTTGCAAAAAAAAACAAACGCAGCCAATGTTTTAATTACCTTGGGTTCTGAAGGGCTTTTGGTTAAGCCTTCTAATGATGTGAAAGATGGGTTTTCCATTGATCAATTAGCTGCATTCAATAAGACACCCAAAGACGTATCAGGTGCTGGCGATTCTCTATTAATATGTGCCTCCATGGCTTTGGTTGTAGGGGCGAGTATTTGGGAAAGCGCATATCTTGGGTCAATTGCTGCAGCATGTCAGGTTAGCCGTGTTGGTAACATACCTTTATCTGCTGATGAGCTGATTCGGGAATTAATGAAATGAGGGCTTTACTTTTGGCCGCAGGGCTTGGAACTCGACTGAGGCCGATTACAAACAGTATTCCGAAATGTATGGTTCAGATCCATGGAAAACCGCTTTTAAGTTATTGGCTTGATTTGTTACTAAATGGTGGTGTTGAGAAAATATTAATAAACACACATTATTTGTCGGACTCGGTTAGAGCATTTGTTGCAAATTCAGAGTGGTCTGATTCGATTAGTCTGGTACATGAGCACACCTTACTTGGAACCGGAGGGACAGTTCTAAAAAATAGAGATTTTAGTATTGGCAAGCCTCTAATGATTGCGCATGCAGATAACTTAACACTATTTAAACCCTCTAGCTTCATTGCAGCTCACGAAGCTAGGCAAAAGGGGATCTGTATAACAATGATGACCTTTGAAGCAGATGAGCCACAAAACTGTGGAATTGTTGTTTTGGATTCGAGAGGTATTGTTAGAAGCTTTCATGAGAAAGTATCAAATCCCCCTGGCTCTCTAGCTAATGCAGCAGTATATATATTTGAACAAGAAGTAATTGACTTTATAGGTTCGTTGGGCAAGGAGATTTGTGATATCAGTGTAGATGTGCTACCAAAATTTATAGGAAGAATTCAAACTTATCACAACAATATCTACCACCGAGATATTGGAACGCCTAAAGCCTTAGCCTTGGCGGAAATTGAATATAAGATTATTTGTCTATAGCAATTACCCTATATAAGGGTGCTAGATGGCCGTATCTGCATGACCTGTAAATAAGGCTGCCCAATTTACTGCAGGGTCTTTTCATAGAATGTATATGGGTTTATGCTTAAAACTCAACTTAATATCTTCTGCATTACTGTAATGGGGTTTATGCTTTTTTATCTTTGTGTGCGCTTCGTTAGCTGATAGTTGTGATATTTTCTAGGTACCGTATTACGGTATCTGTTTTAGACCAGCGACCCTTGTTCATAATCATGGGCATGCTAGCCCCGGATTGCAGAAGATCCTGAGCGGCACCTACGCGCATTGAGTGCCCGCTGATATGCCCTATTATTTCTTTAGGCAGTTCAGCATCCTTAGCTAGCCGTTTGTATATGCGATTAATTTGACTACTCTTTAGTTCATGGGTGATATCAATCGCATTATTAATACCTCTAAATATAAAGCCATCGATTAGCTTTGCTTGTACTATCCAGTGAGATATAGCATCAGCAGTTCTTTTGGTTGGGAATAACCACTTACCTTGGAGTTCTTGATCAGTTTTACTTTTACGCAGTCGGACTTTCATCTGCGTTTTATTTTCTAATTGATCCGTCTTAATATCTGCAACTCTCAGTGAAACTAGTTCGCTACGCCGGCACAAACTGTCATAGGCCAATAATAAGAGTGCTCTATCCCTAATTCCTCTAAGATTTTTTGATGTAGCATCAAGCATCTTCTCCAAAATTGGTGCCGTTATACCGAAAGCCTGTTGGCTATATCGACCTAAGGTTCGATGCATGCGCCGCATTTCAATTTTTGCATCTGGGTGTTGTGTTGGGTCGCTGAGCAAGCTGAGTTTATGAATGCTTGAAATGCTGGCTACTGCGATTCTGATGCTAGAAGACTTCAGACCACTCTTCGTTAGTTGCGCTATGTATTGGGCAACATTCGATGGGTTGGCGGGTAGGGCATCGACATT
>Ga0214921_10004248_pt1 | contig 21222 bp, 21 predicted proteins | sample LL1505_MetaG_FD_177992 | JGI IMG/M metagenome (GOLD analysis project Ga0214921, IMG submission 177992) | Freshwater microbial communities from Lake Lanier, Atlanta, Georgia, United States - LL-1505 | ecosystem: Environmental > Aquatic > Freshwater > Lake | place: USA: Georgia | collected...
TGAAGGTGGCGCCGAATACGCCAAATCGCTTGGCAACTTGCGTTTCCTCTTCCTCGATCTTGTCGGGAATCATGGTCCAGATGGCCATACCGATGAAAGACGCACCTAGCACCCAGCGAAGGACTTCCGGACTGATAGCCGAGGTGATCCAGGCACCCAGTGCTCCAGCCAATCCGTGGTTGATCACAGTGGCGGCTAGGATGCCAAGCATGATGGGGAGGGGTTTTTTGAAGCGTGCGGCCAGAATGAAGGCAAGCAGCTGGGTCTTGTCGCCGATTTCAGCGAGAGCGACGACACCGGTCGAGACTAAGAGTGATTCCATGATGATTCCCAGGCCGGTTCAAGAACGATTGACCACAAAGCATCCCCGGCCAGAAATCGGAGGCGTTGTGGTCAAAGGTCTTGCCAAGCATGGGAACCGCTTGCGCCATGTCCTGCGGGACAAGTGTGTTGACGCAAGCCTCTTCAGGCTGAAGAGAGGCTACTCCCCAATGACAAACGAATTCTAACAGTACCGCTTTGATGACGATTTCCAGTTGGTGTACGACCTTCACTGGACTGCAAGACAGGATCGGAAAGATGCGGAAAGTTGCGGTTGGCGAGGAGGGGAGGACAGGCGCAAGCATCTTTCCGCAACGTTCCGCAGGGTCGTAACGGGTGTTAGCATGCTCCCAACTTGTAGGAATTGAACACGGGTCCACGGCCACCACCATTTCCGCATCTGTTAGTAACGACCCTTGGCAACCCTCAGGTGTCCGTAAGTGCCAGTAAGGCTCCGCGAGTGTCCTGAGGGTCGCTGCTAATTAGCTCCGATCGTTACGTGCTGATGCACGTTGAGAAGTGCTCCCGCGAAGAGCATCCTCCTCGAACTCCGTGACATCGCACAGGCGATAGCGCACGCGGCCCATCATCTTCATGTAGATAGGGCCAATGCCCTCACTGCGCCAGCGCTCTAGCGTGCTCTCGGCGACTTGCCAGCGGTCTGCCAGTTGGGTCTGGGTCAGGTAATTGATTTCAGTCATGACGACTCCTTCGTTGAAGCTGCGAAATTGCAGCGTTCTTAGAGTCGTGCGTCCTTGACTGGGGCACACCCAACGTTGACGTCAGGTGGCCCGCTCCATCCAGGGCACCTGGCCTAGCTTGCTGGCCAGGAAGTCCACCAGTGCCCTCACCTTGGGCAGAACGAATTTCCTGCTGGGATAGATGGCATAGATGCCAAGCTCGGCCGAACGAAACTGCGGCAGGATTTCCACGAGCTGCCCGCTAGCCAACTCCTGGTCGATCAGAAAAGTCGGCTGCAACTGGATGCCTGCTCCGGCCAGTGATGCCGCCACGCAGCTGTCTCCGTTGTTGGTCCACATCCGTGGCCTGACCTTGGCGCTCACCGGACCGTCCGGGCCGGTGAACTGCCACTGGTCACCCATCGCCATGAGGCTGTAGCCCATCACGTCGTGTTGTGCCAACTCCGATGGATGCTGGGGCGTGCCTCGGCGCTTGAGGTAGCTCGGTGCTGCGCACAGCACCAGCCGCGTGGAGGCAAGCTGACGCGAGATGAGGGAGGAGTCCGGCAAGCGGGCAATCCGCACTGCCAGATCGAACCCTTCTTCCACCAGGTCAATGACGCGGTCGGCCAATTGCACGTCCAGCGTCACCTGGGGGTGGTTGGCGAGGAACTCGCTCCACAGAGGCGCTAGGTGTCGAATGCCAAAACTCACCGGCACGCTGATTTTGAGCAGACCGCTGGCCGTGACGCTGCGGGTGGACAGCTCGGCCTCCGAGGCTTCGATGCTGGCCAAGATATCACGGCTGCGGGCCAGGAACACCTCGCCTTCGGAGGTCAGCGAGAGCTTGCGGGTCGTGCGATGCATCAGCCGCACCCCCAGCCGCTGCTCCAGGTCCGAGACGTGCCGGGATACCGCAGCCTTGGACATGCCCAGGGCATCGCCTGCGCCTACGAAGCTGGCGGCGTCGACCACGGCGGTAAAGACGCGCATTTCTTGGTATTTGTCCATTGTTTCGATTTTCAGAACAGTAAGTGTCGATGATGGAAGTTTATCTTCTTTTAATCATCTAATAAAGTTGCGTCCATGCCTGCAGTGCAGGCCCAACCCCTTCAAGGAAAACATCATGAAAGTTCTCGTCATCGGTACCGGCAACATGGGCGCCGGCTTCGTCAAGCAACTCACCGCCGCAGGCCACCAGGTCAGCGTGACCGCCCGCGACTTCGCTAAGGCGCAGGCCCTGGCCCTGCAGCATGGCGCGACCGCCGTGGCACTGGACGGCGCCGCAAACAACATGGCCGCCGTCGTTGTGGCCACGCCTTACGAGCAGGCCGCCGCGGCCCTGCGCAGCGTGGGCGACCTGGCTGGCAAGACCGTGATCGACATCACCAACCCGCTCACGCCCGACTACATGGGCTTGACCCTTGGCCACAGCACCTCGGCCGGCGAAGAGATTGCCCGCGCCGTGCCTGGCGCTGAAGTGGTCAAAGCCTTCAATACGGTGTTTGCCCAGGTGCTGGCTGAGGGCGCCGACTTCGGCGCAGGCCAGAAGGTCACGGTGTTCCTGGCCAGCGACAGTGAGCCGGCCAAACAGACAGCACGCGCCTTGGCCGAGAGCATGGGCTTTAACACCCAGGACGCTGGCGGTCTAAAGAACGCCCGCTATCTGGAGCCCCTGGCTGGCCTGAACATTTACTTCGGCTATGGCGCGGGCCTGGGCACTGCCATCGCCCCGACCTGGATCCGCAAGAGCTGAGAGCTGCCCCACTGCTGAACAGAAACCAATTTAAAAGGAAACCACATCATGACTACCACCACCCTCAATTCGTTCAACACCGGATCCACTTCCTTCGTGCAACGCGTACTCGCGACCGATGACAACTGGGCGCCCCTGGCCCTGCGCGTTGGCGGCGGCATCATCTTCGCCGCCCATGGCGCGCAAAAACTGTTCGGCTGGTTCGGCGGCTACGGTCTGGAAGGCACGGGCCAGTTCTTCGACTCCGTTGGTCTGGCCCCGGGCTATCTGATGGCCCTGTTGGCCGGCGCAGCCGAATTCTTTGGCGGCCTGGCGCTCATCCTCGGCCTGCTGGTGCGTCCTGCGGCGGCATCTCTGGCCTTTGCCATGCTGGTGGCTATTTTTTCGGTGCATTTCAGCAAGGGCTTCTTCATGGACAAGGGGGGCTACGAGTACGCCTTGGCACTGTTTGCCGTCAGCGCGTCGCTGGTGTTCTCAGGTGGCGGCCGTGCGTCGCTGGACCGCGCACTGAGCGCCAAGAGCGAATAACACACGGCCAACACCCGAGTCACGCCCTCACCAGGAGCTGCACATGACCACGATGCCTTCTTTGTTTATCTCGCATGGCGCGCCGACGTTTGCCATCGAGCCGGGCCTGGCCGGCGCCCAATTGCGTGCGCTGGGCCATGCCCTCGGCAAACCCCGCGGCATCGTAGTGATCTCTCCGCATTGGATGACGCGAGGCGTCGAGATCACGGCCACGGAGCGTCCCGAGACGGTCCACGACTTTGGCGGGTTTCCTCGGGCGCTCTATTCCCTGCAGTACCCTGCCCCCGGCTCTCCCGAGTTGGCGGCCAAGGTCCAGCAGCAGTTGCAGTCCCAGGGTATCCCGGCTCGCCTCGACGTTCGTCGCGGCCTGGACCATGGCGCCTGGGTGCCGCTGCTCCATCTCTACCCCGACGCGGATGTGCCGGTGATCCAGGTTTCCTTGCCAGTCGATACCGACGAGGCCAAGGCCTTCGCCCTGGGCCAGGCCCTGGCGCCGCTGGCCCAAGAGGGCATGCTGGTCATCGGCTCTGGCAGCCTCACGCACAACCTTTACGAGTTCCGCTCGGGCGAAGCGCAGGCCGCGTCTTATGCCCAAGAGTTCTCTGCCTGGGTGCGGCAAGCCGTGCGGGACGGAGACACAGCTCGTCTGTTGCAGACCCTTCAGAGCGCTCCCCACGCCGCGCGTGCCCACCCGACCACGGAGCACTTCTTGCCCTTGCTGGTCGGTGCCGGTGCCGCCAGCGCGCCTGCTGCGGTCACTGTGCTCGATGGCGGTATCCGGCATGGGGTGCTGGCGATGGAGTCGTACGTGTTTGGCCAAGAACTGATCGTCGAAGCTGAGGAGCACGCACATGCATGACAGCTCACTGATGCTGGCCAGTCCCGAGGCGAGCGACCGACTGGTGCTCCTGTTCCATGGCGTAGGCTCATCGGCCCAGGACCTCGCCCCTGTGGGGAAGGCGCTGGCGCAGGCCCGGCCCCGGGCCACAGTCGTCAGTGTGGAGGCGCCACACCCATCGCAGCTGGGCCGAGGCAAGGAGTGGTTTTCTGTGGTCGGCGTCACTGAGGAAAACCGTCCGCAGCGCATTGCCCAGGCCATGCCTCTGTTCCTTCGGACGATTCAGCATTGGCAGGGCGTGACGGGAATCGGGCCAGACCGAACGGTGCTGGTGGGTTCTTCGCAGGGCGCCATCATGTCGCTGGAATCCACGCAAGCCTCACTTGAGTCCACTGGGGCGGCGCACACGGTCGTCTCGCTGGCGGGCCGCTTTGCCGGGGCGGTCCGCCGTGCACCGGCCGATGTGCGCTTGCACCTGATCCACGGTGAGCAGGACGGCGTGGTGCAGACCCGGTGGTCCGTCGAAGCGGCAAGTCAATGGCGGGCGCTGGGCGGTACCGTGACACTCGATCTCGTGCCTGGTCTGGGCCACGGCATCGACGCCCGGGCGCTGCGGCATGTGGTGGAGTACTTGTCCTGTGAGTGAAAGTGCATGGCAGCTCGTCTGCTGATTGCCGATTCGGCCTATGTGCTGTCCCTGACAAGGGGCGGAATTTGGGTTGAGCTGTCTCGACTGCCTGGTAGCGCGCAAGTATTGCTGCCAGGCGTTCGCGCCCTGGACGAGGGCCAGCTGGAGGCTGCGATCCAGGTCGCGGAGGATTGGCTGGGCCCCTATGCGGCAGCGTTGCAGGGTGAAGTTCTGGAAGTGTCGGATGTGACGGGTCGGCTGCAGTCCGGGTTCGCGGCTGCTCTGGCATCGACCGAACGAACCTGGAGCATCGAATCTCTTGAGCGAGCGTTTCTGAAGGTCGTTGACTTGGCAACCGGTCGCATCCCATCCCCCCATCTAAAGGGCCACCGAGCTTTCGTGGCGGATCTTTTACTGTTACGGGAGTTGGCTCATCACGGCCGGCTCAGCAGCGTTCGACTGATCTCAATTTCGCCCTGAATCAGGAAGCGTGACGGCTTCGGAAGCGTGCGGAAAGTTGCGGTCGGTGAGCAGGGGAGGGCAGGTGTACTTGCCTTTCCGCAACGTTCCGCAAGGTCGTAACGGGTGTTAGCATGCTCCCAGCTTGTAGGAATTGAACCCGGGTCCGCAGCCACCACCATATGCAAGGGCTCGAAATTGATTTCGAGCCCTTTTTTTGTATCACTTGCACGGCAATGTTCGCAAGATGCTGTCTGTCCTATTTCAATAACTCAAAATGAACGATTGGCATGAGCCCGAGCCACATGCAACTTCTTAAGGCTGTCAATCAACCGGTGGTGTCTGTCTAGGCCTTCCAACTTCATGCTAGTAGGCATGAGTCCATAGAAGCGCACTGAGCCATCCACTGAGCCCAACACGGCATTTATGCGCGCATTGCCAAACATTCGGCGGAAGTTGTGTTCATAGTTGGCCATTTCTAGCTCCGGGTCTAGGGCTACTTCTAAAGCCACATTCAACGCTTGGTAAAACAGTTTGCGCTCTACGGTGTTGTCGTTGTATTGCAAGAAGGCGCCCACCAATTCAAGCGCTGCTTCTAATTGCTTCAACGCCAAATTGATCAGCAGCTTCAACTCTAGTACGGTCAACTGACCCCACTCAGTATTCTCGTCAAACTCAATGCCAATGAGGGTGGCAATGTCGGCGTATTCGTCTAGCTCGTTGTTTTCCAGACGGTCTAGCAGTGCGGTCAATTGCTTGTCGTTTAACTTGTGCAAGTTCAAAATGTCTTCGCGAAACAACAATGCTTTGTTGGTGTTGTCCCAAATCAAATCTTCTAATGGGTAAATTTCTGAATAGCCGGGAACCAAGATGCGGCAAGCGATGGCGCCCAGCTGATCGTGCACAGCTGTGTAAACTTCTTTGCCCATGCTTTTCAAAATACCGAACAAGCTGGCGGCTTCGTCTGCATTGGCTGTAGGACCTTGGCCTGCAAAGTTCCATTCCACAAACTCATAATCGGGTGTAGCGCTAAAAAAGCGCCAAGACACAATGCCGCTGGAGTCAATGAAGTGCTCTACAAAGTTGTAGGGCTCGGTGACGGCATTGCTTTCGAAGGTGGGGGGCGGCAAATCGTTCAAGCCTTCAAAGCTGCGTCCTTGCAGGAGCTCTGTGAGGCTGCGTTCAAGTGCCACTTCCAAGCTGGGGTGCGCACCAAAGGAGGCAAACACACCGCCGGTGCGAGGGTTCATGAGGGTGACGCACATGACGGGGTATTTGCCACCCAGCGATGCATCTTTCACCAACACGGGAAAGCCTTGCGCTTCAAGGCCTTGAATGCCAGCCATGATGCTAGGGTATTTGGCCAACACTTCGGACGGCACATCGGGCAAGCAAATTTCGCCCTCCAAAATTTCTTTCTTAACCGCACGTTCAAAAATTTCGGACAAGCACTGCACTTGCGCTTCGGCCAAGGTGTTGCCCGCACTCATGCCGTTGCTCACAAACAAGTTCTCGACCAAGTTGGACGGAAAGTAAACCGCTTGATTGTCTGATTGCCGGACAAAAGGCAAGGAACAAATACCACGTGCCACATTGCCCGAATTGGTGTCAATCAAGTGCGAGCCTTTTAACTCGCCATCGGGGTTGTAAAGGCTCAAGCAGTACGGGTCTAGAATTTCTTTGGGCAGCGCATCTTTCTTGCCAGGTTTGAACCATTTCTCATTGGGGTAATGCACAAACTCGGCATTGGCCAAGTCTTCACCCCAATAGGCGCCCGCATAAAAGTGGTTGTTGTTCAGGCGCTCTATGTATTCACCTAAGGCAGAGGCCAAAGCGCTTTCTTTGGTGGCGCCTTTGCCATTTGTAAAACACATGGGCGAATGGGCATCGCGAATGTGCAAAGACCACACATTGGGAATGATGTTGCGCCATGAGGCAATTTCAATCTTGATACCGAGGCCCGCCAAGACGCCTGACATGTTGGCAATGGTTTTTTCCAAGGGCAAGTCTTTGCCCAAAATGAAGGTACTGCTTTGGTCATCAGGCTTGAGGCTGAGCAAGGCTTGTGCGTCTTCATCCAGGTTGGCCACTTCTTCAATGACAAACTCGGGGCCTTCTTGCACCACTTTTTTAACGGTGCAGCGTTCAATGGAGTTTAAGATGCCGCGGCGGTCTACTTCAGAAATGTCGGGCGGCAACTGCACCTGAATTTTGAAAATCTGGGCGTAGCGGTTTTCTGGGTCAATAATGTTGTTTTGAGACAGACGTATGTGCTCTGTAGAAATGTTGCGGGTGTCGCAATACAACTTCACAAAATAAGCCGCGCACAAAGCCGAGGAAGCCAGAAAATAGTCAAAGGGGCCAGGGGCCGAGCCATCGCCTTTGTAACGAATGGGTTGGTCGGCCACGACTGAGAAGTCGTCAAACTTGGCTTCTAGGCGAAGTTTGTCGAGAAAGTTGACTTTGATTTCCATGGGGTGTGCTTCAAAATAGAAGCCAAGCTTAACGCAAAGCCCATTAAAAACCAGTGAACCTGATGGCTTTGAAAGCGCGAATGAAAACACTTCGCAAACAAGTCACGTTATTCAGCTTGAATACCCGCCATGGCAATGGCTTTTTTGTTGGTAGCAATGTCGCGCTCTAAGAAACGTCGAAACTCTGCAGATGTTGATGAGGAAGGCACTGCGCCATTGGTTTCAAATGCTTGAATGATCTCTCGGGTTTGCAATGCTTTTTGAACTGTCTCAGCCAAAGCCACAGAAATAGCTGACGGCAAGCCCTTGGGCGCTAGCAAACCAATCCATCCTGCAAATTCAAAGCCAGGTACCGTGGTAGCCAGCGATGGCGCATCGCCGACGCCTGCAGCACCCACGGGCAAACTGTGGCCCAGCAAACGGAGTCGATCACCGGCCACCAGCGACATGGCTGCTGGCGCAGGTGTGAGCACCCAATCGGTTTCTCCGGACACCACAGAAGCAACACCCTGACTACCACCTTTGTAGGGTACATGCAAAGAAGTGAATCCTGCTGCTGACTGAAACGCCAAGCCCGCTAAATGACTTGCCGAGCCCACACCAGCAGAGGCCATGTTGCTTTTGTCGCCTTTGCTTTTGGCATAAGCAATGAGGTCTCTGGTGGTCTTGATGGGCAAGGCAGGATTGCAAACCAACACATTGGGCAACAAAGCCACCAAGCTGATCAATTCGAAATCAGCCAAGGGGTCGTAGCGCACAGCTTTTTGCAACAAAGGTGCTGTTGAAATAGCAGTGGTAGATCCAATCAGCAAGGTATAGCCATCAGGTGATGAAATGCGCGCCGTTTCAGCGCCCAACGCGCCGGCTGCACCGGCCTTGTTGTCGGCGACTGCAGCTTGCTGAATGGACTTGGCCATTTCAAGCATAAGCAAACGGCCAATGGTGTCGACTGAACTGCCCGGCGCATTGGGAATGATGAACTTCACAGGTTTTTGTGGCCAGTTACCTGCAGCGCGCAAGGGAAACGTAGCAGCCTTTGCCATTGCGAAATGAAACAGGCCGAGGCCAGCTGCTATGAGTGTTCTTCTAGACAAGTTCATCGTGGGTCTCCGTGTTGTGAGCTTTGCAAGGGATCAATCGAGTTGGGGCATGAATAGGACTCTGCGCTGTGCTTGTTTCAAATGATCGGTTGGCATTTGGCCAATGCCCCACTGGTCAATTCGACCTGCGGGCCAAGTCCAATCTTCGGGACGGCCTGCCTGATACGTTTCATCTATTTGTTCAATTTCTGCGGTGTATTCAATGACGATGCCAAATGGGTCAACAAAGTAATTGAACGCATTGTCACCCGGCCCATGACGTCCGGGGCCCCACTGGGGTGGCAACCCAAAATCTTTCAGACGGCCGCCGCCTCGCATCACCGCGTCAAGCGTGGGCATGAGAAAGGCCACATGATTGAGTGCATCGTTGTCGGTGTCGCCCAAGGCGATGGTGTGGTGGTCGTTGTCGCAATTCATGAAGGCCATGATTCGGGTGCGATCGGCCAATACAAAGCCCAATGCTTTTTCGAAAAATTCACGCGTGGCTTCTACGGCATGGCTGTTAAGCACAGCGTGCGCCAAACGTATAGGCTGATCTTTTGGCACGGGTGAGTCGTCGGCTCGCTGGGCATCGCCATGCACAACTTCTATGCGGCGGCCATCTGGATCGCGAATGACCAACACAGTGCCCCCAGCAGGGTCTGCCGCTGCGCCTCTGCGCTCTAACGTGCCGCCAGCCACCACTGCAGCTTGCGCAATGTGATCTAAGGCTTCTGCACTGCGTGCGCGCAAAGTGACCAAGCGCAACTGGGGTGTGCCAGCTGCCTCATGCAGCGCCAGCAAGTGATGGTCATTGCCACTGCCCCGGAAGTAAATCGTGCCCCAGCTTCTGTCGGCTACCGTGAGGCCCCAAGTCTGGGTGTAAAAAGTCTCAGCCGCAGCCAAATCGGGCACAGTGAGCGAGACACTTCGCAGCCCAGAGATCCAAGGAGATTTCATTGTTTGTCCTTTTGAATTCAGATGAATTGAGACCGGGTTTAGGCGGGGTTTCAGCAGCGATTAGGTCGCATGGCGTCCAGCACTGCTTCTCAAACATTGCAGAAAATTCTATGGCACCAAGTGCGCATGAATGTCGACGCCGCAGCCGCAGCCTACTGTGTGGAAGTTCTTCATTCTTCGGTGCAACTTAGAGGTGATGCAAACCAGCAGCTGCAATACCCGCAATGACTATTTCTTCATCCTCATCGCCAGTTCCACCCGAGGCACCGGCTGCGCCAACAATTTGCCCTTGGGCATTGGTAATGAGCACGGCCCCAGTTTGAGGAATAAAGGGATGCTGCGCATTGCTGGCAATGGTGCCGAAAAAAGCGGGCATGTCCTTGGCCCTGGCTGCCAACGCACGACTGCTCACCCCCATGCCGATGGCCGCACCTGCTTTGCCGTGCGCAATGTCTAAGCGCAAAGCACTGGCGCCATCTTCACGTGCAAAGGCAATGGCTTGGGCCGCCGCGTCAACCACCACCACGCCCATGGGCTTGTAAGCTTTGTGCCGGGCAGCAGCAAGTGCGCTAGTGATGATGGCCTGTGCTTGAGTCAAACTGAAGGAATTCATTGAATCATCCATTGAAATATAGGAAAAAATTGATCGGCAAAATAAGTCATTGCTTGCTTTCACCCCCCTTGGCTGTGGAAAGAATTGTGAAGCCAATTTGTCATGAAGGCATTAGCCATAACCCGATAAACTTGGTCTACCATGACAACATCAAACCCAAACCTGACCTCAAGTCTGACTGAACGGCCGGCTCCTGTGAGTTTTTGGCAAGCCTTTGTCTTTTGGCTCAAGTTGGGCTTCATCAGCTTTGGTGGACCAGCGGGACAAATTGCCATCATGCACGAGGAATTGGTGGTTAGAAGGCGTTGGCTCTCTGAAAAACGTTTTCTTCATGCACTCAATTACTGCATGGTTCTGCCAGGGCCTGAGGCCCAGCAATTGGCCACCTACATTGGCTGGTTGATGCACAAAACAAAGGGCGGCATTGTGGCCGGTGTTTTGTTTGTTCTGCCCTCCTTGTTTCTCTTAATTGCCCTGTCTTGGATGTACATCGCCTATGGTCAAGTGGCATGGGTGGCCGGGTTGTTCTATGGCATCAAGCCTGCAGTGACCGCCATTGTTCTGCAAGCAGCACATCGCATTGGCTCGCGTACGTTGAAAAATAATTTTCTGATGGCCATTGCAGCGGCAAGTTTCGTGGCCATCTTTGCACTCAATGTGCCCTTTCCAATCATCGTCTTGGCAGCAGCCATCATCGGTTTTGTGGGCGGCCGCATGTGGCCAGACGCCTTCAGCGCAGGGGGCGGTCATGCGGCTTCCCAAGCCAACTTCGGAACGGCGCTGTTCAACGATGACACGCCCACGCCTTCGCATGCCATCTTCTCTTTGAGACGCTTGCTCAAGGTGCTGACGGCAGGCGTGATGTTGTGGATCTTGCCCATGGGCTATTTGATCATTCAAAACGGATGGGATCACACCTTCACCCAGATGAGTTGGTTTTTCACCAAAGCTGCTCTGCTCACATTCGGCGGTGCTTATGCCGTATTGCCCTATGTATTTCAAGGCGCGGTAGAACAGTATGGCTGGGTCACGGCCACTCAAATGATGGATGGCTTGGCTTTGGGTGAAACCACACCTGGCCCCCTCATTATGGTGGTGGCTTTTGTGGGTTTTGTGGGCGGCTATGTGAAAGCAGTGTTGGGCCCAGACAGTTTGTTTTTAGCAGGCGCCTTGGCAGCCATGCTGGTCACTTGGTTTACTTTCTTGCCATCGTTCATTTTTATCTTCGCAGGTGGGCCGTTTGTGGAAAGCACGCACAATGATTTGAAATTCACGGGGCCACTGACGGCCATCACTGCAGCAGTGGTGGGAGTGATAGTGAATTTGGCTTTGTTCTTTGGCTATCACACGCTGTGGCCTCAGGGCTTTAGTGGATCATTGGACATACCTTCTGCCATCATTGCGGTCGCTGCCGCCGTTGCGCTGCTCAAATTCAAGCGCAATGTGATGCAGGTCATTGGCGTTTGTGGGTTGATAGGCATTGTCACAAAAATATGGTTCTAAATCACTTCGCCTAGGCGACAGCTTTTGCAATGTCAAACCCCTAAGCTCATGCATTCTTTAAGGATAGAAATTTCATGACCAAAGAATTCGACATCGTGGTGCACGGCGCCACTGGCTTCACAGGCCGCCTCATTGCAGAGTATTTACTCACCCGCTCAGACACTGGCCTGACATGGGCCATGGGAGGACGCAGTTTAGACAAACTGCAAGCAGTCAGAGACGAAATTGGCGCACCTGCTTCTACACCTTTGGTGGTCATTGAAAGCAGCGACGAGGCCTCATTGAAAGCCCTTATGGCCAAAACACGTTTGGTCATTTCAGCCGTTGGCCCCTACCAGTTGTATGGCAACGAGTTGGTCAAAGCCTGCGCAGAATCAGGCGTTGATTATGTTGACTTGTGCGGCGAACCAGCTTGGATGCGCCACATGATTGACCAACACCAAGCCGCTGCAGAAAAATCTGGCGCACGCTTGGTCTTCTCTTGCGGCTTTGACTCCAGTCCTTTCGATTTGGGTGTGTTCATGGCACAAGAAGAAATGACCAAAAAGTTTGGCAAGCCTGCACAGCGCGTGCGCGGTCGGGTTCGCAAAATGAAGGGTACTTTCTCAGGCGGCACCGCAGCCAGCTTCAAAGCCACCATGGCCGCAGCAGCCACACAGCCAGGCGTCATCGACTTGCTCAAAAATCCCTTCTCACTCACACCTGGCTTTGAGGGCCCACGCCAACCTACAGGCCACAAACCCATGCTAGATGAAGTGATGGGCGTCTGGGTTGCCCCTTTCATCATGGCCACCATCAACACCCGCAATGTGCACCGCTCCAATTTTTTGTTGAACCATGTGTGGGGCGCCGATTTTGCATACGACGAAATGATCGTCACCGGACCTGGTGAAAAAGGCGAAGCCATTGCCAACGCCATTGCGCAAGACAAGAGCATGAGCGAAGACAAACTCAAACCTGGCGAAGGCCCTTCCAAAGCCGAGCGCGATGCAGGCAGTTACGACGTGCTGTTCATTGCCACCAACGAGCAAGGCCAATCGGTGCAGGTGGGCGTGAAGGGCGACCGCGATCCAGGTTACGGCAGCACTTCCAAAATGATTGCCGAAGCGGCCATTTGTTTGTTGAAAGATGCCCCTGCCACCAAGGGCGGGTTTTGGACACCCGCATCAGCCATGGGCAACTCACTCATTGCGCGACTGCAGTCCCATGCCGGTCTCACATTCACCGTTGAATAAAGCGCTCTGAAGTTTAAGGGTTGAGCTCCATCGCGGAAGGCAAATAGCCTTTCAAACTGTGCACGCCATTGGCAAACAAGATGGCGTTCACAGTGGCTTGGGCTGTAGCTTCCGCAGCCATGACGGTCAGCAGCAGCATGTCGGGTGCTGCGGTTTCAGCACAGGTGGCAATGGCAAACAAGGTATCGCCATCCAAGGTGGTGTGCGCTGGCCGAATGCTGCGCGCAAACCCATCGTGTGCACTCATGGCCAAGCGTTTGGCTTGCGCTTTGTTCAGGGTGGCATTGGTGGCCACCACACCAATGGAGGTGTTGGTGCCCGCCATGGGAACGGCGGATTTCTGACCCGCCAGCAAAGCTTGTTGCGTGTTAAGCAAGCGCGTGCCATCGGCAGTTCGGGCACCTGCCAACACTTGGCCATTGGCAGGATCGATCACATCGCCCACAGCATTGCAGGCCACCATGGCACCCACTTGCCAGGGCCCCACTTTGACCAAGGCATGTCCTATGCCGCCTTTCATGGCCCGGTTCAAGCCAAACAATTTACCTACCATCGCCCCTGCACCGGCACCCACATTGCCCGACATGGGGGGCACGACCGAACGCATGGCACTGGCCGCCATGGGCTTTTGATACAGCGCATCTTCGCAAGCCGCATAACCGGCAGCTGCATCGGGCCTGATTTTGGCGTTGTCGCCTTCTCGCACCAGAGGCAAGTCAAACAATACGGCGGCTGGAACAATGGGCACACAGCCATGGCCAGTTTGAAATCCTAAATTGCGCTCGTCCAACCATCGCATCACGCCACTGGCCGCGTCCAGGCCAAAGGCGCTTCCGCCAGACAACAACACAGCGTGCACCTTGTCGACCAAATTGGAAGGGTCGAGCAAATCTGTTTCTCGGGTGCCGGGGGCTGCACCCCGCACGTCAACACCACCTACGGCACCTTGGGGCGCCAACACCACCGAACAGCCCGTAAGGCGTTGGCTAGAGGTAAAGTGGCCCACATGCAATCCTGCAATGTCGGCAATGCTGCCGTAATGCGGGTTGGCTCTTTGGCTCAAACGGGTGTTTACAATGTTCTGAGATGTCATCTAAAAGCCCTTTATCAATGCCCCCGCCCTGTCTTGCCAACATGGCCGAAGGGACGCCAACCCTGAAGACACAAGGATAACGCGTGTCTTCGTTTGTGCTCCAACGTTTCCTCAGTTTTTTTGCCACCTTGGCGGTCACGTCGGTGGTGGTTTTTGGCGTGCTGGAATGGTTGCCCGGCAATGCGGCGCAAGTTATTTTGGGCGAAACCGCTACCCCCGAATCTTTGGCAGCCATGGAAGAAAAATTGGGCCTGAACCAGCCCGCCCTTTCGCGTTATGTCGCATGGGTGGGTGGCTTGCTTCAAGGTCAATCGGGCATGAGTATTTCTTACGACACGCCCACAGCTGTGCTCATGATGGAGCGCATGCATGTCACCTTGCCGCTGGCCATCATGGCCATGAGCCTGACAGTTTTGGTGGCCTTGTGTCTGGGTTTGTATGCTGCCTCCAAGCAAAACACAGCTGGCGATGTGGGGGTCATGACACTCAGCCAATTGGGGTTGGCCGTGCCTAATTTTTGGTTGGCCATTTTGTTGATCTTGCTTTTTGCAGTTCAACTTCAATGGGTGAGCGCGGGCGGATTTCCGGGCTGGTCTGAAGAAGACGGCGGTGGCTTCTGGGCTGGCATGGCTGCCTTGATCTTGCCGGCCATGGCCTTGGCGGCAGTTCAAACCGCCATCCTCACTCGCGTCACGCGCTCGGCCGTCATTGAGTCGATGTCGGAAGATTATGTGCGCACTGCGCGCGCCAAGGGTTTGTCTAAGCAGCAGGTTCTGTGGCGTCACGTTTTGCGCAACGCCATGATTCCGGTGGTCACGGTCATGGGTTTGCAGTTCGGCAACCTCATCACCAGTGCCATCGTGATCGAAAACGTGTTTGTGCTACCAGGCATTGGTCGCCTTATTTTTCAGGCCATTGCCAACCGCGATTTGATTGTGGTGCGCGATGTGGTGATGTTGCTATCGGCCATGGTCATTTTGATCAACTTCTGCATCGATCTGCTTTATGCCTGGATTGACCCGCGTTTGAAAACAGAGGCTGCCGCCGCATGAGCACTTTGAAAAGCTTCAAACACAGTGCGCAACGCGCCTTCAAGCACCGCAGTTTTGGGGTGGGTGCGGCCATTGTGATGTTGCTTGTGGTCAGCGCTACCGTGTCTTTATTTTGGTCGCCCTACCCCGTAGGTGACATAGACATCCCCAACAAATTGGCAGCGGCCAGTGCCCAACATTGGTTTGGCACAGACAGTTTAGGCCGCGACATTGCGTCACTCTTGTTGGTGGGCAGTCAAAACTCTTTGCTGGTCGGTTTCATTGCGGTGGGCATTGGCTTAGGCTTGGGGGTTCCGTTGGGCTTGTTGGCATCCGCCCAACGCGGTTGGGTCGAAGAAGTCGTGATGCGCGCTGCCGACTTCACTTTTGCTTTTCCCGCCTTGCTTTCAGCCATTTTGCTCACTGCTATTTATGGGCCGGGCTTGGTGGTCAGTATCACTGCCATTGGTATTTTCAATATCCCTGTGTTTGCGCGCATCACGCGGGGCGCCGCCAATGCAGTGTGGTCGCGCGACTTCACCTTGGCTGCCAGAGCCGCTGGCAAAACCAAATGGGACATTACGTGGGAGCATGTATTGCCCAACGTGGCCAGTGTGCTCATTGTGCAAGCCACCGTGCAATTTGCCATTGCCATCTTGGCGGAAGCCGCATTGTCCTATTTGGGACTGGGCACCCAACCCCCCAATCCCAGCTGGGGTCGCATGCTGAACGAAGCGCAATCGCAAATGTTTCAAGCGCCCATGCTGGCGGTGTATCCAGGCATCGCCATTGCTCTGGCCGTGCTTGGCCTCAATTTGATGGGCGATGGACTGCGTGACCTGCTCGACCCGCGTTTGTCGAGAATGCGATAGGCGCACCGACTTGAACATGACCACTTCAAGCACCACCCCTTTGCTGTCTGTTCGCAATTTGCGCGTTGCGTTGCAAACATCGCATGGTCAATTAGAAGCTTTGCGAGGTGTCGATTTTGAGATGCAGCGCGGTGACACTTTGGGCTTGATTGGTGAAAGTGGTTGCGGTAAATCGCTCACTGCCTTGGCCATCATGGGATTGTTGCCAGATCGGGCCACAGTGTCGGGCTCGATTGAATTGAACGGCACTGAGTTGACGCCAATGAGCGATGAAGCCTTGTGCACCCTCAGAGGTGCGCGAATGGCCATGATTTTTCAAGAGCCCATGACCGCCCTCAATCCCTTGCATCCAATTTGGAAACAAATTGCCGAGCCGCTTCAGTTGCATCAGGGTATGGACTTGGCGACTGCCAAAGCACGTGCGCTTGAATTGTTAGATCGCGTTCAATTGCCTCGGGCGCGTGAACGACTGGACAATTACCCTCACCAACTGTCAGGCGGTCAGCGCCAGCGCGTCATGATCTCCATTGCTTTGGCCTGCCAACCCGACATTTTGATTGCCGACGAACCCACCACGGCATTGGATGTCACTGTCCAAAAAGAAGTGTTGGCCTTGATTCGCCAATTGGTGGCCGAAGACGGCATGGGTCTCCTGCTGATTAGCCACGATTTGGGCCTCATGCGCGACCAAGTGGAAAGCGTCATGGTGATGTATGGGGGTGCCGTGGTTGAAAGTGCACCCACTCAAGAACTGTTTGGGATGCGCGCGCACCCGTATACCCAAGGCCTGTTTGCTGCTCGCCCAAAGCTGGGTTTGAAACGCGGTACACGACTGCAAACCATCGCGGGCAATGTGCCAGAAATTTTCAACTGGCCACTAGGCTGTGCCTTTGCAGAACGCTGCGCCTATGTGCAAGACAGTTGCAGGCAGACTTTGCCAGAGCTTGAACGTGTGCCCAACACAGGCCGTGTCAAGGTTTCCCAACGTGCCGACCTCTCAGCCCCCTTTGCCGAGCATTGGGTGCGTTGTCCTGAGTGGGAAAAATTGGAGGCCTTGAAATGAGCGCCCCCCAAGATCTATTGCTAGACGTGCAACATGTCAGTCAACAATATGCTTTGCCCAAGCCTTCTGTGTTTGCCAAGGCTGCGCACATCCAAGCCGTGAAGAGTGTCAGTTTTCAATTGACCGCCGGCAAGAGTCTGGGCATTGTGGGCGAGTCTGGCTCTGGCAAATCGACCTTGGCCCGTTTGGTCATGGCCCTAGAAAAACCGACGCAAGGAAGCGTCTTGTTCAAGGGAAAAGACTTGAATGCTTTGCCACAAGACCAGCTGCGACAAGCGCGCAGCGATTTTCAAATGGTCTTCCAAGACCCCTATGGCTCACTCGATCCAAGGCAAAAAGTGCTGCACATCGTGGCAGAGCCCCTGCACAGCACCTTGAACAGCCGTTCTGGACAAGCACTGAGTGCTCAAGATTTAAAAGACCGTGCAGCCCTCGCCCTCACTGAAGTTGGCTTGCGCGCGTCAGATCTCGACAAATACCCGCATGAATTTTCAGGCGGTCAACGCCAACGTATTGCCATCGCAAGGGCACTCATCACCCGCCCCTCGCTCATCGTTGCCGATGAACCCGTGAGTGCTTTGGATGTGTCGGTGCAAGCCCAGGTGCTTAACCTCATGATGGACTTGCAAGATCGTTTCGGCTTGAGTTACTTGTTTGTCAGCCATGATCTTGCAGTCGTCAACCTGATGTGCGACGATGTGATCGTTTTGCAGCATGGGCAGGTGGTGGAGGCTGGTTCGGCAGATGAAATTTTTGAAAGACCGCAACACCCCTACACCCAAGCATTGCTGGCTGCCATTCCAGGTATCTCGCACTGATTGAAAAAACTGCCAGCCACTTATTTCTAGATGAAGTCTAATTTTTTGATGAAGGAGTTTTCAATGAAACAAGCACCTCGTTCAACGCGCCGCCAACTGGGTCAATTTGGTTTGGCCCTTGTAGCAGCAACCAGCATGATTCTGATTCATCCCGCTGCACAAGCGCAGTCCAAAAAAGACAGCGTAGTCGTGGGTATGATTTTGGAGCCCACCAGCCTCGACCCCACCACCGCGCCAGCCGCAGCCATTGGTGAAGTGGTGCACTACAACATTCTTGAGGGCCTGACCAAAATCAATGTCGATGGTTCAGTCACACCTTTGTTGGCTGAAAGCTGGACCATGGATGCTGACGGCAAAGCCTTCACCTTCAAGTTGCGCAAAGGTGTGAAGTTTCAAGATGGCGCCGTATTTGACTCGGCTGCTGTGAAGTTCAGCTTTGATCGCGCCAAAGCCGAAAAGAGCACCAACAAAGCCAAGGGGGCTGTGTTCAACAACATCAGCTACATCTCCACGCCCGATGCGCACACGGTGGTCTTGGTTTTAAACAACCCCGATGGCAACTTCTTGTTCCGCATGGGCGAGAACACCGCTGTCATCTTGCATCCCAATTCTGCTGACAGTGCTGCCACCAAGCCCATTGGCACTGGACCCTACAAGTTGGAAAATTGGGCCAAAGGAACCGCTGTCACTTTGACCAAGTGGGATGGCTACCGCGATGCCGCCAACGTCAAACTCAAAAAAGTGACTTTCCGCTTCATCAACGACTCGTCCGCGCAAGTGGCCGCCTTGTTGGCTGGCGACATTGATGGCATGCCCCGCTTTCAGTCTCCCCAAAGCTTGAAGCAATTTCAATCCGACAATCGCTTCATGGTGGAAATGGGCAGCACGGCCGGCAAAGGCATCATGACCATCAACAACAAAAAGAAACCCTTTGACGATGTGCGAGTTCGCCGCGCCTTGTCACATGCCATCGACAAGAAAGCCTTCATTGATGGCGTGTTTGAAGGTTTGGCCAAGCCCATTGGCAGCCACATGGCGCCCACCGATGCCGGTTACGTCGACCTCACAGGTCAATACGCTTTTGATCCTGAGAAAGCCAAAGCATTGCTCAAAGAGGCTGGTGTTCAAACACCCTTGAATGTGACGCTTACGCTGCCACCACCACCCTACGCTCGCAAAGGCGGTGAAATCTTGGCTGCGCAATTGGCCAAGGTAGGCATTGTGGCCAAAATTGAAAACGTAGAATGGGCCCAATGGTTGGGCGGTACCTTCAAAGGTAACTTTGACCTCACCGTCATCAACCACGTGGAGCCGCTCGATTACATGGCCTATGCCAACCCTCAGTATTACTGGGGCTATGACAGCAAAGCCTTCCGCGATCTGGCAGCCAAACACTCTGCCACCACGGGCGCCAAAGACCGTACCAAACTGTTTGGCGACATGCAGCGCATGATTGCCAACGATGCGGTCAATGTGTTCTTGTTCAACGCCACCAACACGGCGGTTTACAAAAAGGGCCTGAAGGGCTTGTGGTCCAGTTCACCTATTTTTGCCAACGACATGGCAGCGGTTTCCTGGAATTAATTCATGAAGATATTGGTGACAGGTGGCACCGGCTACATCGGCAGCCACACATGTGTGCAGTTGATTGAAAAAGGCTGGCAGCCTGTCATCATTGACTCTTTGGTCAATTCCAAAATCAGCGTTTTAGATCGCATTCAACAAATTACCGGCACACGCCCAGCTTTTATAGAGGGTGACGTTCGAAATGCTGATTTGCTTCAAAAGGTTTTAACGGAGCATGCCATTGAAGCCGTCATTCATTTTGCTGGCTTGAAAGCAGTCGGTGAGTCGGTCAACTTGCCCTTGAAGTACTACGACAACAATGTGCACGGCAGCGTGGTGCTCATACAGGCCATGAAGCAGTGCCATGTCAAAACCTTGGTGTTCAGTTCTTCGGCCACAGTCTACGGCGACGCCTCTGAGCCACCTTGGAATGAACAGGTGCCAACAGCGCCCACCAATCCTTATGGGCAAAGCAAACTGATGGTCGATCAGATCATGGCCGATGTTTCGATTTCTGACGCAGCTTGGTCAATGACATCACTCAGGTACTTCAATCCGGTGGGCGCACACCCTAGCGGCTTGATGGGGGAAGATCCGCAGGGCGTTCCTAACAACCTCATGCCCTTTCTTGCGCAAGTTGCCGTGGGTAGAAGAGAAGCTTTGCAAGTGTTTGGCAACGATTACCCAACGCCTGACGGCACAGGTGTTCGCGACTATATTCACGTGACCGACCTGGCCAGTGGGCACGTTGCAGCTTTGGGCTACGCCCATGGGCGTAGCGGTCACTTCATCTTTAATTTAGGCAGTGGACAAGGCATCAGTGTGCTGCAAATGCACCACGCGTTCAGCGCGGCATGTGGCCGAGCCTTGCCCTTTGTCCTGTCGCCTCGTCGCCCTGGCGATGTTGCCGCTTATTGGGCAGATCCTGAACATGCTCAACGGACCCTCAATTGGGAAGCCAAAAAATCAATCGATGACATGTGCCAAGACACTTGGCGCTGGCAGTCTCAAAATCCCAACGGGTATCCCTAACTCGCTGGCCTGCGAGATCTGTAAGGCGATTTGTATCAGCCTTTCAAGTCCTCGGAGGCTTTGAATGTGTGGAGTTGGAAGACTCGTCATTGGCCCTCGTACTGTTTTCCGAGGGCCAATAACTCGGGTGTGCCAATCAATTGATTCAGCTCATCAAAATTCAACATGCGGTCGCGCCAAGCTAAGGTGGTTTGATGGGCCTTCAAGCTAGCGTAGTAGCGCTCTAAAGTGTGAGCTACTGCTCGCGCTGTACCGCCTGGAAATATCACAATTCGAAAGCCAAGCTCGCCCAATTCGGTAGCGCTTTGAATGGGCGTTTGTCCGCCCTCCACCATATTGGCCAGCAAAGGAATTCGGTGCGCAAATTGAGCACAAGCTTGTTGCATTTGTTCAGGTGAGCGCAGGGCTTCAATGAACAAGGCATCGACGCCACAGGCCAAATAGGCCTCTGCACGTTCTAGTGCCGGCTCTAAACCTTCTACGGCCAATGCGTCGGTGCGGGCCAAAATGAGGGTGTTGCTGCTTTGACGCGCATCCAATGCAGCCTTCAATTTGCCTTGCATCTCTGCCACAGGCACCACACCTTTGCCATCCAAATGACCGCAGCGTTTGGGAAATGTTTGATCCTCAATTTGAATCATCGCAGCGCCTGCACGCTCAAAATCACGCACGG
>Ga0214921_10004249_pt1 | contig 21220 bp, 22 predicted proteins | sample LL1505_MetaG_FD_177992 | JGI IMG/M metagenome (GOLD analysis project Ga0214921, IMG submission 177992) | Freshwater microbial communities from Lake Lanier, Atlanta, Georgia, United States - LL-1505 | ecosystem: Environmental > Aquatic > Freshwater > Lake | place: USA: Georgia | collected...
AATTACTATAATATATAATAGTATTATTACTTTCTTTACTTGGACCCAATATAATATTACTAAAATTAAGTACTGGTTTAATTATAATATTAGGTGAATTAATTTTAATATTCATACTAGGACCATGGATATTAACAATTGATACTTCCATATAATTATCAATAAATAATTTTAACTCTTCGTGTAATGTATCTATTTTTTGTTCTAATTTTTTGATACATATATCTTTTGCACTTAAACTTGCTTCCTTAATTAAATTCAATTCTAATTCAAAAATAAATTCCAAATGAAATTTATGGTGCACAGATAATTTTAAATTATTCATTGATGGGAATATTTCTAAAGTTGCCATTTCATCATCTTCTTCAACAATTGACTCAAAAACAGTTATCATAATCTTATAAAATATATTTAATGTCATATTAAATCTAATAACATCAATATCAATAAATGTGTTTGAATACATTTTATAAATTTGTTTATCTAAGAATTGAATATAAACAGAATCACTACATTTCTTAATAGTAATATCATAATTTTGATAGTTATAAGTAGAATCCATTAATAAATAAATTAAATAATTATATATTGAATTAATCAATTTTTTTATTAAAATAATCATATCTGTTTCATTTCCTAAATTTTTGAATTACTATCTCCATACAACTAAACAATCTATGTAGTGAAACACTAATAAAAACGACATTTTCATTTTCTCGAAGTCTCATTAGATACTTTATAAAACGTATCAAATCTTCTCGTTTTTCATCATTATAATAAATTTCTTGTATTTCACTGTATGATAATGATTCACGAGGGTCAATTCTTACAACCATTCTTCCTGTATAATTTGATTCACGACATTTACTACAACATCTATTAAACGCATCTCTTTTACTCATGAAATAAGGATAAATAGCTGGGTGGATTCGAGTATGATTTATAATATATCCACCTAATTGATCCTTAATTGAAGTTAATTGTACTGCTGCACTACACTCCAATCTATTTTTTTTAAAATCATGCATGACATTATAGTTAGGTTCAACCATTTCAAATGATCGTTTAGGTTTAATTGCTCCTACTACATAATCTGCAGATAACACATGAATACTTTCTATGGCAGGCTCAGCAACTTTTACACATGCGCTTTCTACTGGTTTAGCCGCTTGCATACGCACACTTTCTAACAATTTATGACATGATTCTAACTCATGTTCAATTTTAGGATCGCATATTGGTTCTTTAATGCCGAACGATTCTCTAATTTGTTGTTTTTTAGATACTGTTAAACTTTTTTTCAATTTACTAATTTTTGGTAATATTTTACTATCTAAATAAGACATTATTTTTAATAAATCACTACCAGCTTTACATTTACTAGTACATTTACTAGCAGGTAAAGTTTTATATATCTCTTCAAATTGTTTTAATAAATCTGATGCACTTGTATGTGCGCGTTCAAGCTTAGACCCATAATCAATAGACTCAGACATGTTTGTGTTTTTTATAATTTTATATTTAACCTATTAAAAAATAAAATTATTTCAATTTTTTATTAGTAAATACATATAAATAAATTAGAAATTTATTTATATAATTCTTCATTCTGTTGTTTTGATAGATATTTGCAATAACATTCATCTATTACTTTTATAATTTTTTAAGGGTCTACTTTAAATATTTCCCTATCAGGGATATATCTTTGTTTTTCTAATTTAAATCTAATACATTATAATTTCTTAAAGTTTTCTCTTATTTTTAAAAAAGTTTGACATATTTTATTACTTTCTTTACTATCTCCTGTAATTGCTAATTTTTCAAAACATAGATAATTTAACATATATATTAATCCAGATGTTTTTCCTATTTTCTTTTTAATAAAATCAACATTTTCTATAAAATTCTTTTTTATAGAAAAAAAATTTGATAATCTTTTTCTTAATGTTGTTAATTTAATTCCTAAATATTTTGAAACATCAACATCTTTAATATTAAATTCAATATTACTATGATTTATTGTATAATTAAATAATAAATTATATAATTCATTATTAAAATTATTATTTAGTAATTTGTTTGAAATATTTAAATTATTATTATTATTTATAATTTCATTATTTTCATTACCATATTTAATTTTAATATAATTAGATAAATTATTTATTATTTATTCTAATTTAATTTCATTCTTACACCATAAAAATATCTTTGCTATTTTTTCATTATTATTTATATTTAATCTATTTGATCTACTTATTCTTTGTATTATATTGATTGGATTATTATTTGGATGTGTTAAATATACAGCATCACATTCTGGTATATCTATTCCTTCATCTAATATATGTACATTACATATTATATTAATACACATATTATCATTATTAAATTTTCTTAAACTTTTGTTTCTATTTATATATGTTGTTTTATAATTTATATCATATACTTTTATATTAAATTCAAAGTAAATATTTAATGTCTGTAATATTTTAACAAATTCTTCTGATTCTTTTATAGTTTTTAAATATACTATACATTTTTTTATATTTGTTAACTTTATACTTTCTAATAAAAAATAAGCCTTATTTATTAATATAGTTTTCTCTATTAATTTATTATCTATTTTAAGATTATCTATTACTTCTATTATTTTATCATTATTAGGATAGTAAAAGTTATAATCACATATATATATTTATTTTTAATTGCATCATCCCATGTTAATTCATATTTATTATCATATATAATATTATTATTTGGAGTTGCTGACATGTATAATATTTTATTATTAGTTTTAATTAAATCATTTATCTCTTGATTATTATCAGTTAAATTATGACATTCATCTATTATTATTAAAATATTATCTAATTTACTAATTATTTTATTAATTATATCACATGAATCATAAGTAGAAGATATTATATTTTTATTTTTTAATAATATATTATCTATTTTTCTTCCTGCTTTACAATTAACTAATATAAAATTAATATTATCATATTTTGAATAATAGCCCTTCGGGCGTATACGTTCCTTACAGGAACTATAATTTTTATAATGTGTCATTAATTGTTCGCTTGTAGATATTAAAGGTGATAATATTATAATATTTTTATATTCTAATGATAGTAAAAATGATACAAATGTTTTACCTGTACCACATGGCATTGATAATAATGATTTATTACCATCTTTAATAACATTATAAGCTTCAATTTGATAATCTCTTGGTTTGAAATCTAAAATTAAATTATTTTTAATAAAAGGTAAATTAATATAATTAATTTTTCTTTTCCTACACAAGATTTGAGAAGATAATTTTCCAGAATAATAAACAACACCATCAAAACCTGTTTCTGCAATAAAGTTATAGCCCTTTGGGCGTATACGCCGCTATGCGACTATAAAAACCTGATAAATCATGTATTGAGATAGTATTATCACACCCAGTAGTAGAATAATTTTTACACTGAATAAAAATAAATGATAAGTCATGTTTTTGACAGATAATGTCACAACCAATATCATCACAATTAATTTTAAAGCCTAATTGTAATAAAATATCATTAGGTGTATCATTCCATAACCAACAATTAATATATTTATTTTTAATAATTTCGCGGACATATTTTTCATAATCTAAACCATTTTTAAGTTTATTCATTAATATTATTAAAATAATATTTCTTTATAATTAGTTAGTCAGGGTGGCTGACTAACTAATTATATTTAAAAAAATATCTTATTATATAATAATGCCAAAAGAAAACGTTTTTATTGAGTTATTAAAAAAACATACATCAATTGATATTGATTTTATCAATACTTTCTTTAAAAAATTTAAAATAGGAGGTGAATTACATTTTGATATTAAAGATAAAAATGTATCTAAATATTTAGGTATAGAATTAACAACATTAAGAAAGAGATTATTAAATATTTTCTCTAAAAAAAAGAATTTTATAGAAAATGTTGATTTTATTAAAAAAAAATCTGGAAAAACAACCGGATTAATATATATGTTAAATTATCAATGTTTTGAAAAATTAGCCATGTCGGGTGATAGCAAAAAAAGTGAAGAAGTTCGTGAATATTTTATTAAATTAAGAGAATTTTTAGTCGAGAATCAGAAATCAATTTATCAAGCAATGGAGAATAAAGATGATTTAAAAAAATATTCAACTTATGAGTCTATTTATTTTTTTGCTGTAGATGATAGGAAAAAAGATATTTTTAAAATAGGTAGAACAAAAGATATTATAAATAGATTACGTAATTATAATGTTGGTCGTATAAAAGAAGTTGAATTAAAATATTTTGCAATTGTAAAGAATTCACTATTAATAGAAAAATGTATTAAACATAATTTAAAAAATAAGGCAGTATTTGATAGAAAAGAAATATTTCATACTAAACCAGAAATAATAAAAAAAATAATAGATGATTGTTATTGTAAGTATGTATCTAAGAAAGAAAATGATGATTTATATAGAGAATTATCTGATTTATTGGGTTTGTATTCGTATACAAAAGATAAAGTGAATATTAAACCTTATATAATTATTGGTAATGATTTATAATTTCCTACCAAATAGACCTAAATAAAGTAGGAAATTTATATGATTTTAATTTATTAATGTATATAATAATATAATGAGTTATTATGATTACAGTATAATACCAATAGAACAAAGAAATGAAGAAGAATTAAATAATGACCCATTGTAATATATTATATCAATTAAAAAAAATATATTAATCCTAATGAAACTACATTAAAAATTATAATTATTTTTATCAGAAGAACATTATCATTATTTAAGTACATGGTTTTTAAATAAAACTAAATATAATTCTTATTATTAAATTTATTGAAAATTTAATTTCAATAGGTAATATTTATATATGAGATGTCCAATATTATTATATGAAAAATTGAAGAAAACTATTATTATATTTATATTAATATTATTTAATGTCATCTAAAACACAATATTATGATTCAGATGCTTCATCCGATTCCGACAATGAAGTTACAATTAAATTAAATACACTTAAAAAATTATTTTCAATAGAAAATAATAATATTATATTAAATAGTGAATTAGGGAAATTTAATAAACCAATTAAAATAATTTCATTCTTAGGGAATGCACGTATTGGTAAATCAACATTAATGAATTGTTATGTGTCGAATAAAATGAAAGAAAACTTTAAAATATTTAATACATCAAAATCATTAGAGAATCACTGTACATCAGGTATTGATATGTTATGTCTTGAAATGACAAATTATAACTTAATTTTATTAGATGTTCAAGGTTTAGATCTTAATGATTCTAAAGATGATTGTAAATTAATGTTATTTATCTACATGATAAGTAACTTGATTATTTTTAATCCAAAAACTATTTTAGATAATACTGTTCTATCTTCATTACAATCCTTAACTAGTATTATTACATATATTCCAGATATTGAATCTAAAGATAGTAAACCATCATTATTATTCAGACCAAGAGATATTGATCAAGATTCTGATTATGATCCAGTTAAAAACTTGAATGATATGTTATCAGATGTTTCTGATCAATATTCAAATGTTAGAGAATCAATTAAAAAATTATTTACAACCATTGATTGTAAACCAACCTATTATTTAGATAAAAAAGAAAAAACATTATTAACAAAAGATAAATTTGTTGATTTTATGGATGATAAAACTAATGGTTTTAAATCATTTTGTGATTATTTGGATATGATGATTGATAGTATTGGTTATCATTCAAATGATAAGTTTAATGATAGAGTTAAATATATTATTGATCAAATAAATACAAATAAAAATATAGATTATACTAAATTTGATATCACAATGAGAGAAGCTGATTGTGATATTAAAGAATGGATTTTTAATGAAATTGATAAAACTAATTATGATATACCTATGGAAACTGATGGAACACAAGAAAATTATGATAAAGTTATTAAACCAAGAATTGAATATCGTGATTTAGTTTTAAGTAAATTTGATAAACGATTTGAAAAGACAACACCTAAAGTCCGTGATAAGTTTCGTGAAGAAATTTTATTAACTTTTAATAAACATATTGATTTTACAATTAGTACATCTAAAAAAATAGCACGTGGTGAAATAGGATCTATTTATAATAATCAAATAAATAAACATAATTTTACAGAATTTATTGATATAAATATTTCATTAAGTAATCAGATAAATTACTTTTATGAGAACTGGTTAAAATCAATAAATAATAATATATATTTAGATTGTATTAAAGAAGAATATCTAATAAAAATGAATGATTATATTGAAAAAGTCAATAAAAAAGCTGAAGAAATTTATAATATATTACATGGTGAATTTAATGAATATATACATGATCAAGTTAAAAAGATTATTGTTTTTATAAATCATCAAAAAACATTATTATTAAATACAAACATTAGTGATTTGAAATCAAGTTTTGATATGATTATAGAAAAAATAAATAATGAATTTCAAAGTGTTATATTATCTAAAATATCTTATAATAAATATAAATTAGAATTTTATAATAATGAATGTATATTAGATAAATCTAAGAAAGAAGAATATACTTTGGATAAATTAAATAAAATTATATTTGATCATATTGATCTAAATGAATTCAAACTAGATGAAACAATGGATTTATATAATATAGTAAAGTATTATTTAACACATTTTGAAGGTGAGTTTAATAAATTTAGGAAAGAGAGATTACCTATAATTTTGAAAGAAATGCAGGAGAATAAACCTAAAATAAATCAATATGATTATATATATAATAAAAAAATATATTATGATATCATGAAATAATTTCATGATTTAAAATGTGGAGAAATAAATACATTAACTATTTTTGATCATATTGATAAAATGTCTTATAAAAATAATCATTTTGAAAATGAAATTGTTATTTCTAAATATATTTTTATTGTAAATAAATTAAATATACATACTATTTATACTCAAGAAGACTTTGATGAAAAGTATAAAGATATATTACCATATTTAAAACAAATAACTTATGACATTTTATTAAATTATAATATTACCTTAATTATAATTGATATATTATTCAAAAAAGCACTATTAATTTAATTAATTTAGAAATATAATTATTAAATTAATAGTAAAAAAAATTTAATAATAACATTTTGAATGTCATTTTTTTGTTGATCAATGTTTTGATGATGTAAAATATTATTGGATAGAATATAATATTTAGGTAGATTATATCATCATAAGTATAAATATTTTTGTGTCATTTTTTGTCACAATTTTCACAAAATGACACAAAAATATTTAAGAATTAATTTGTATTATTATATAATATGAATTATTTATGTAATATATGTAATAAAGAATACAAATCATATGGTTCTTTATGGAATCATAATAAATTAAAACATAATAATATCCAAATAACACAAAAAATATATAAATTTCAATGTAATAATTGTAATAAAAAATTTACACGTAAATGTAATTTAGATTATCATAATATTAATAGTTGTAAGAAAGAATTAATGAACGATATTAATGATACATTACTTTTAAAACAAAAAATTAGTGAAATGGAGAAAAAAATAGAACTACTTGAAAATAATAAAAATAATAATAATATTATTAATAATAATGGAACTATAAATAATGGAACAGTTAATAATATAAATAATATAGTATATATTAATAAAACAGGTAGTGAAAATGTTTTAGAATTAAATGATACAGAAAAAAATGAAATATTTAATAAGGAGTTATCTGGTGTTGTTTCATTTATTAAGTTCATTAATTTTAATGAGAGATTGCCTAATAATCATTCATTCTGTACTAAATCATTAGAAGGTAAATATTTATTATCTTATAATACTGAAGAAGAAAAAATAGAAAGTATTAGGAAAAAGTATTTTTATCAAGAATTACTTAATAATTCTGTTGAAAAAATGGAAATTTTATATAAATCATGTAAACATAATTTTACTAAAGAAAAACAATTAAAAGTAGAAAGCACAATACAATCATTAAAAGAAATTAAAGATAGAGATTTCTCAAATAAAGTTCTAAAAGAAATAAAAAATAAATTGATTGAAATATCTTATAATCGTAGAGCAACAGTTCTTAATACATGGAATAATCCAACAAATATTATTAAACCTAATATTAAAAATAATGATGAGGAAGATGAAAAAATGATTAAAGAATTATCAGAATATAATACTAAAGATGATACATTAAATTATTTTATGACTATGAATGATAATTTAGAAGAATATAATAGCGATACATCTGATTTTGAATAAATAATATATTTATTTTATCATTATTTAATTATAACTTGAGATAAATCTAATTTTATTTATTAAATAGAATTAGAATTAATATTGAAAAATGTTTTTATTTATTTTGTAATTTAATAATCTCTATATCTTTCTTTAATAATTCTAATTGATGGTTTAATAATTGTTTTTCATTCTTCTCTCTTTCTTTAGATAATTCTAATTGACAATTTAATAATTGTGTTTCATTATTGTGTTCTAATTCTTTTATCTTTGTAATTAACTCACTAATATGACCCATATAATTCTTACCAATTAATGCATACTTTTTATCAACCATCTTCATTAAATTTTTTGGAATTATAACTATTTCATCTTCATTCTCATAATTAAAATTGGTTTTAAATGCCTCCATAATATCTTTAATATCTGATTCCGCAGATGACATATATTGTGGATCAATGTATGAATAATGTTTTAATTTTAAATTTACATTGTAATCTTTCCATATTTAGTTATATGTTCTCCTGTTCTCCTTGATAAATCTTTGGTAAATCCTAATTTAGCAATAATAGAATCATCTGAAAAATTATTATTAATATTCATACTTGTTCGTAATTCTTTCACTGTGTTTAATTTAAATAAATAAACACATGGTAAAGTATTCCTATCAGCATTAAATACTTCCTTAATCACTTTGGCATTAACTCCTAAAATTGAACCAACTAATTCTTCTTTTTGTGTAATTGTCCCTATTTGAATTGTAAATAATTTTTCAGTTGCCCATTTAATAAATGGTTTAACATTAGGTGAATGAGATGCAAATAAAACTCTTAACATTCCTTCATATGTAAGAAATAATTCTTTCTTGATTTTATTTGGTTTATTTTGGGCTTTAACCATTTTTTTGCAATTAAAATATTTATAATGTTCATTTTCAATATATCCATCTTTTCTTTTATCTATAATAGTAGTTAAAAGATTATCCATATTAAAACCAACCATTACTTCTTTCACTTTAAAATAAATACCATCAACTTTCCTTTCTCCACGTGTCTCAATATCAATAACTTGGTTATTTTCATCTTTAAATTTTTCATTATCTTCTAAATAAATAATATCTGGTGCTAATTCTACATTACTTTCATACAAAATAATTTTATCTTGATTAATTTCTGGAATTGTGTCAATAAATTCTTTTTTGAAAAATACCTTATCATATTTATAACTATTACCATCAGATACTGACCAAACTGACTTTACTAATTTAGCAAAAATATAATCAGTTATCTTTTTTCTTTTAATTAAATCACGCGCATTCCTACATAGTTTATAATAAATTGGTGCTTTCTCAAATAAATCATCTGAATTAATATATTCTAAATTGTTAATAATTACTGTATTCATTAATATATACAGTAAATATTATTTGTTTTTAGTATTATAATAATCTAGAATAACTAGTTTTTATTCTTTATATTATTGAATAATGTGTATAAAAAAATGAAAAAATATTAAATTATTATTTTATATTAAATTATAATGAAAATAAGTTTAACTATTCATGATATACCCGATTATCTAAAAGAATCAAAATTATATGAAAATATAGAGTTGTATGATTCTTTTGAAATTTCAGAAGAATATTTTAAGAAAGAATTAATTATAAATACATTTGATGATTTAGTTTCATATATTAAAATATTAGATTACTGGATTATTAATAAAATTCCAAATGAAATTTATAAATTTGTGTTTGATAATAAAGATAAAATAAATATGGATTTATTAAATGATCAATTTCCAATAAATGATTTAATAAAACAAATAAAAATTATAATTGATACACATATTAATAAATTAAGTGATATTTGTTCAACATATGGATATTTAGATTTATTAATATATATTCATAAATATGGAAATAGCTATTATTGGGATATTGATACATTTATGTTAGCAGCCAAAAATGGTAATTTAGAATGTTTGAAATATCTCAATGAAAATGACGGTGGATGGGATCACACAACATGTCAATCAGCAGCAAGTTATGGACACCTTGATTGTTTAAAATATGCACATGAAAATAATTGTCCTTGGAATGAAGATATAGACTATGATTCAGATGATTCAGATGATACGATACAAATGAAAAAGGATGCATTATATGAAGGAACATGTAGTTCAGCAGCTGAAAATGGACATTTAGATTGTTTAAAATATGCTCATGAAAATGGTTGTGATTGGTATCATTATACATGTACTTTTGCAGCAAAAAATGGACATCTTGAATGTTTAAAATATGCTCATAAAAATGGATGTGAATGGAATAGTTATACTTGTGATTCAGCTGCTAAAAACGGATATCTTGAATGTTTAAAATATGCCCATGAAAATGGTTGTGAGTGGAATAGTAATTCATTTTCGGAAGCAATAAAGAATGGACATTTAGAATGTGCAAAATATATTTATGATAAAGGATGTTATATGTATGATTTACCAAGTGATACATTTTCGGAAGCAATAAAGAATGGACATTTAGAATGTGCAAAATATATTTATGATAAAGGCTATTATATAAGTGATCATTTATCAAACGAATCGATGTGTAGGATTGCAGCAAAGAATGGACATTTAGAATGTGTGAAATATATTCATAGTATATCAGTTATAAGTGAAATTAAAAATAATGTGTATAATTAGATAAAAAAGCAAAATTATTAAAAATTGATTTAAAATATATATAAAAAATAAATTATAATGCAAAATATATTTATAAATATAGATTTATTTAGGACTATTGTTGAATATACAGATCTATAAAGTTTATGTGATTCATGTTCATTTGGCAAAAATCTAGGATTTTTGCCAAAAGTAGATAAAGGAACACTTGGTTTTCCTTTATGTTCATTAATATCAACATTTAAAAAATATATTATTTACAAATTAAATAGAAAATATTCATTAATGTATTATAATGATATCTTATTTAGAAAATATAGTTCTAAATAAGATATTTAATCCATTAAAACAATTACATTTAAACTTAAGATGTTGTGATAATATAACTGATGTTGTATTATGTAATATACATACTTTAGATTTATCTTGTTGTGTTAATCTTTTTAATGTAAGTGCATTAAAAAACATACATACTTTAAAATTAAGCAGTTGTACAATATTACTGATGTAAGTGATTTAGGAAATGTTCATTTAATTAAAAATTTTTTATCTAATGAACAAATGAGATATGTTTTAATTAAGACATCAATAAGAAAATCAATAAAATATATTGAACTGAAAAGTTATAAAAATTATTTCAAATCATCATTAACTAAAACAAAAGAATATATAAAATAAATTAAAATGAAATATAGAAAGAAAGCAAAAATTTATAAAGAATAATTTTAAATCATGCCATTTAAAATAGTCCGCAGTGTAATAATTGATGAATGTCTTAATTTTACTGATAATAATCAAGATTTACTTTTTATATAAAAATGTATAATAAATGGTCTATATACCTATAAATAATTTTTTAGGTATATAGATAATTGTCTATATACCTAAAAAAATTAATAGAATACTTTTTTCTATTATTATATAATGACAAAACCAATAAAATTAATTGATTTTTTAAAAATGTACAGCTATATCACATAAATTTATTGATGAATATTATAAATTTTATGAAGCATGTGAATATCATACGTTCGGTATTAAACTTGAAGACTTGTTAGATTTTTAAGTATTAATGATCGTAATAAATTTTATGATAGATTCAGGAAAAAATTTAAAATTCAATCTGATTATAAAATAATTAGATTAAAACAAAAAGATATGAAAGGTGTTAAAAGAGTTATTTATTATATTAACTTAGATACTTTTGAAAAAATATGTATGATTTCTAAATCAGAAAAAGCAAATAGTGTAAGAGATTATTTTATTACACTTAGAAAATTTATTAATTATTATAAAGATCATATTTCTGAGATGATATTAAAAAAAGCTAATCAAAATCCAAGTAAATGTATTTATATAATATTAGTTAATAAAAATAAAAACATATTTAAGTATGGACGATCAAATAATTTGAGGAAAAGATTAAAAACATATGCAACTGGAAAATATAGTCATCCAGATATTAAATTTATTATGTTAGTTGATGATCCTAAATATATTGAAAATTGTGCAAAAGTATTTCTTGAAAAATACTCTTATAAGAAAGGTCAAGAAATATATAAAATAGATATTGATTTTATAAAAACTGCTACAATGAGTTGTGTTGATATGATTAAACATATGGATTTTATTAATAAAAATAAAGATACTGATGCTTATATTATATTTGAAGATTATGAATCATTAGAATATTTAGATAATGATGGAGAAGTAATAGGATATGAAAAAAATACAAAAGATACAAAAATGATTAATTTAATATTTGATAATAATAAGAAAACATCTAAAAAATCATCTAAAAAAACATCTAAAAAAACATCTAAGAAAACATCTAAAAAATCATCTAAAAAAACATCTAAAAAAACATCTAAGAAAACATCTAAAAAATCATCTAAAAAAACATCTAAAAAATCATCTAAAAAAACATCTAAAAAATCATCTAAAAAAACATCTAAAAAATCATCTAAAAAAACATCTAAAAAAACATCTAAGAAAACATCTAAAAAATCATCTAAAAAAGCATCTAAAAAATCATCTAAAAAAAGTATCTAAGAAAGTATCTAAAAAATATAGATAATATTATTTATAAAAAATGAATATAAATGTAACTTAAAAGTATATTATTTATAAATAATTAATGAGTATTTATAAATATTATAAAATTAATGATTTATTTATTGGACATGAAACTATATTAAATCAAGATATTGAAGTAAAAGGATGGGTTAGATTTCTTCGTAATCAGAAAGATATGACATTTATTAATTTAAATGATGGATCAACAGTTGATTGTATTCAAATAGTATTTAATAGTAATATATTAAATGATGAACAACAACAAATGCTAACATTTGGTTCATCTATTAGTGTGAAAGGAACATTAATTAAATCAATTAATGAAAAACAACTTTTTGAATTAAAACTAGATAAATCAGAAAATATAATCATATACGGTGGAATAATTGGTACAAATCCTCTACCTGCTAAAGGAAAAATCACTTTAGAATTTCTAAGAACTATTCCACACCTACGTCCTAGAACTAATACATTTGGATGTATTAGCAGAATGAGACATCAATTAGCTATGGTGACCCATGATTTTTTTGGGAAAAATAAACAATTTATTTTAGTAGCACCACCTCAGATTACCCAAAATGATTGTGAAGGTGGTAGTGAGGCATTTCAAGTGACAACATTATTAACAGATATGGATAAAATTAAGAAAGCGATTAACAAGTCGTATGTTAAATTAGCAGACACAACGATACTTAAAGTTAAAGATAATAGTGTTATTGGGAAAACAGAAGATGCAATTGTAATAAATAATAAAATAGATTATTCAGATGATTTTTTTAAAAAACCTGCATATTTAACTGTATCTGGACAACTTGCATTAGAAACTTATTGTTTAGCATTGGGAGGTGTTTATTGTTATCAATCAGCATTTAGAGCTGATCCTTCAAAATCTGCTCGTCATGTTGCTGAATTTACAATGTTAGAAGTAGAAATACCATTTGCTAATTTAGATGATAATATGAATATTGCAGAAGAATATATTAAATATTCAATTAATCATTTAATAAATAACTGTATTTCTGATATGGATTTTTTAGATAAAAATTATTATCAAATACGAGAAGAAAATGATAAATTCAAACCAACATTATATGAATATCTAAATGATATTTTATCGAATGATTTTCATAGGATGAAATATTCAGAAGTAATCAAATTACTATTAAAAATACAATCTGAAGGATATGTGTTTGATGTGACAATACCTGAAACAGGTATTTTTGATTTAAAAGCAGAACATGAACGTTATTTAACTGATGTTATATTAAAGAAACCTGTATTTGTAACTAATTATCCAAAAGATATTAAAGCATTTTATATGAAATCATCAGGTATTGATGAGGAATTAGGTGTTGAGTGTGTTGATTGTTGTGATTTACTAGTACCTGGTGTTGGAGAAGTACTTGGAGGATCGTGTAGGATTTCTGATTATGAAAAATTATTAGAATCAATGAAAAAACATGGATTAGTAGATGAAAAAGGAAATTCTGATTTAGATTATTATTTAGATATACGCAAATATGGAACAGTAGAACATTGTGGTTTTGGAATTGGAATGAGTAGACTTTTAATGATGGTAACAGGAATGGAAAATATTAGAGATATGATAGAATTTCCAAGAACAATTGGATCAATTCATTTCTAAGTATAATTTTATTAAAAAAAATTTTAATATTGAACTTCTTTATCGTAATTTCTTTTTACATCAAAATATATTGGATTAAATGGTTTATTAAACTCTACAATTTCATCATAATCACTATTATACTCACGAATTACATATGCTTCATCAATAAATTTCTCATCAAATTTTGGTTTCTTTTTAATTTTATTTTGATATAGTTTAATATTATCTTGTTTATTTTTAAATGGATTCACTTTTGATTTATAATCAATAAATTTCTTAAAATCATCAAAATTTTTGTATTTAGTTTGTAGATAAACATATTTTTCCCAATTAAATATACTATGATTCATTAAAATATGAATTAATCCATATAATGATTTATCATGATATTTATTATCAGAAAAAATCCTTTCAAAATTAACACAATAAGTAACATCATGATCCATAAAGGATTCAATAATTTTTTCAAATATTGTTATATTATCTTTATAATTCATAATATTATAATCTTCATTTATTAAATTATAGATATCAAATAATGATTTATTAATTTCACCAATATATTTTTTATTATTATCTAATATTTCAGTCATTTCAGTTCTGTAATTTTCATCATATGCAAATGCAGAAGAATGATATAAATCGTTTCTAACATTTTCTAAATAATTATTTAAACAACTTTCATAAGTACTTATTAAAAAAGAAAATCTAGTAATATAATATGACTCATTTTTAGAATTGGAATATTTATGAGATACTAATTCTATAAATTCTTTCTGTTCAAGAACATTTAATTTTTCAAACTCTAATATTAATTTATTCATTATTAATAATAGTTATTATATAAATATAATAATATATCAATTTTTTATATATTATTCTATATTATGTAATAGATTATCTAATTCTTTTGAAAATAAAATAGTAGAATGATCATAATTTGGTAAATGAATTATCTCTAAATTTTCTTGTCCCCAATTTAATGGATATAATAAACTTGATAATGGGACAACACCATCACCTAAGCCTTTAACAATATCAATTTTATTATTATTAATATTAATAACAGATGATGTTTTAATATTTGATGTGTATATTATTGTTGTTTTAACACTACATGGTTTATCAAATGATTGTGTCATATCATACATCATTAACTTATTTTCTTCTATATCTTTCAAATTAAAATATTTATAATAATCTAATATTTCTTTGCCATCAACTATTAAAATAGGTTTAATAACATTAGGATTAGGCATATTAATAATATATGCACCTAATGATTTTAGTAATCCTTTACTAACCAAAAAATTTAGTTGCGTCCTTTTCACTAAATTTTCTAAAGTATGGATTAAACCTCCAAATGGAACATTAATATGAATTACTTCTTTGATATATTTTTCTTTCCATTCATTACTTTGTAGACTTATAAAATAATGAACTAATAATCCACCAGAACTATGAGTTAATATTTTAATTGGTTAAATTCAAAAAAAATCAAAGATTTTTTTTGAATAGTAGGGGTAAAATTAAAATCTTTGATTTTAATTTTGCCCGTTCATCAAAGGTTTCAATATATAGTTTTACCTTGTTATAAAATATATCCAAATACTCTTTATTATGGATTAATCTAAAATCATATGGTATAGGATAAACATGTTCATAATAATAAAAATCTTTGATTTTTATTATTAAGTAGGTTACGTATTAAAATCTTTGTTTTTAATACATAACGTTCATTTTTAGTCATGATATCTTCATAAAAATTTTTTTTAATAATAAGAGGAATATTTGTATGTAAATCTAAAGAATTCTTATCACCAAATTCTAGTGTTCTTAATTCTTTATCATGAATCATGGTATTTATCCATTTATTATGACGGAATATGAAGAAAGATAATTTAGGCGGCCATATATCTACATTATCTTTTACTAGTCTACTAGCTCCTAAACCAGGGAAAAGTAATATTGGTGGTTTTAATAATAAACTAAATATAATAAATTTAAGAAACATTATTATATTTAACTAGAAAATAAGTATCGAGTGTTACTATTTAATAACAATATATTTTATTTTATTTAAAAAATGTGTTATATATCTATTTTTTGATCTATAAGCATCTTCATAACTATAATATAATCATCATAATTAACATTTAGTAAATTATTTAAGAGTAAATATTAAGAATTAAAAATATGATGAATTAAATAAACTATTTCTTCTTTTGTAAATTCATCACTATCGTACGCAAACTGGAACCGTGGCATTTGTTCAGTTGATTTTATACGTATCAAACCAAATATTTCTGGTTTATTTGTTTCTGAATTTAATAAAAATTTATGACAATAATAAATACCATTATACTCTGATAATATATTCATATCACACTTATAGTTTGAGTATGAAATAAATATTTGATTAAAATCTAATAAACTATCGAATGATTTTGTATCCATACCTTTAAGAAAATAAATACGATGTTTTTCACTTTTTTTGGATTTTATTTCAAAATATATTGGCAATTTGGATCTAATACTGTTTGTAAAGCTAAATGGTATTAAATCCAAATTAATATCATTTAAAAAACTAAAATTAAAATTTCCAAGTAATTTATCGTCAGCATCACAAATTTCTCCATCATCAAATAAAAAAATATATTTAGGTTTTTTTACTTTGTATTCTTCATTTGTTATCCAATATAATAAGCTTGATAATGTTGATTGTTCTGTATCTTTGATAATTGTAAGTTCTCCATATTTAATTGTCATAATATTTATAGTTTTATTTATTAAATAAATTAATTCAATTTTTATACATTAACATCTTAAAATATTTTTTACTAATGAAAGAATATATAATTTAGCAACAATCCCATTCTAATATAAGATCAGCTGATACATGTGCTATACCAGCATCACCCCATTCAAAATTTAAAAAATAATCTGGTGATAATTGAAGTAAATCCATATCATCATAATTACCACCTTGACATGAAACTGGAGTTCCCCCTACTTTAATTCTTTCACTAGGTGTTAATTCGTGATTCAAATAATTATCCCATAAGATACTTTCAATATCTTTAGGAAAATTAAATTTTTTTTTTAATTTATCAAAGGATTTTAATTCTTTAATTTTATTCCATCCAATAATTTTATATGGTTCTAATTCACTAAAAATATCAAATTTGTACTGTTTTTCAATAGCTTCTTTATCTAATTTAATTTTCCTAATTTTATGATCCATACAATCTTCACTAACGAATACTTGATACATATCATCTTCTTCTGATCTTGGATCTTTAAATTGGCACAGAAAAGTAAAACCATTAATATCATATGCACTATCTTTAGTTAAATATGGATAACTACCTCCAAATTTCTCTTCTAGTCCATTTTCTGGTTCTGTCATTTTCTCACAAATTGGAATATATGCATATGTATAGCAATCATCTGGTAATTTAGCAAAATCAAAATCATGCCATGATTTATTATTAAATCCTATTTTTTTAAATATATTATTAAACCAACGATTTCCTTTAATAGTTTTTTTAACACACCATACATTCCCATCAGTTCCTTTTAGTTTTCGTCCTGGTTCTAGATTACTAGCTGAATAACCATATCCGTTAGGACTTGGTTCATTACCTGTGTAACTTTTAGTTTCATCATTAATACATTTAGGCATATAATTATTAAATTTTAATTAAAATAATTATATATCAATTTTTATTTGAATGTTTCCAGCAGTAAAGTTATAATAAATGAATTTTAGCAAGAACACTTTTATAAATACAATAATCATGATCATAAAGTATACCAATATATTTAGTAATCATATTTAAAAAATATTTAGAATTGAAAAAATCATATTTTAGTAATTTTGATTGTGATCTTGGATAAAATCCTTGTAGAAATACTAAAAACTTTTCATAGTTTTGAACATTTTCTTTAATGTGATAATAAAATTTATAATATGTAGAATAACTCTGATCATGTAAATTATGTTTTGATGATGCAATAATACCTGATGTATTAATAGAATATTTAGTATGACGACATCTAATTCCATTTGAATTAGTACAATAGTTATCATGTGGGACATATTTTAGTACATCAATACCTGATTTATTAAGAGCATATACAAACAACTTATAATTAGTAAAAAGAATTTCATCAGGTATATATTGTAATATATGTCCGTCTATATTTACTGCTCTAAATAGAAAATCAATATCATATAACAAAGTATCAGATACATAACAAATAACAGGTGAATAATAATCATCATCATCGCACCAAAAATTACCACATCTTCCAGGACAACTTATAGCAAATAATGCAAATTCTTTATTATTCTTTATATCATCTGAGGCATATTTAAATACTGTATTACATTTACTAACAGCAGCATACATAATGTCTAAATCATTTTTTAATCTGTCAGACACATAATTCTCTAATATATGTGGATTATTTGAAATTGCCATCAAGACAAGTTCTTTATCATCTCTAAATATATCAGATCTAGCAGCAGCTTCTTCAAATGCATGACTATTACGGATAATAGCTAATTTTACTAATTCTCTATCATTTATAATAGCATCACTAGCATATCGAAGTACTAATTCATAATTATTATTAGAATTAATAGCTGCTCTTACTACCTCTTTATCATTTTTTAATGTAGGACTAGCAAAACTAAGTGCACTACCAGAATTACTTACTGCTATAAGAACTACATTTTTATCATTTTGTAAAGAAGGACTTGCATATTGTAGAGCTTCTCCATTATTCCTAACTGCTACAAGAATTACATCTTTATTATTTTGTAAAGTTAGACTTGCATATTGTAGTGCTCTTCCATAAGTAACTACTGCAATACTAATTAATTCTTCATCATGTTTTAAAGTTTCGGATGCATAACCTAAAGCAGAACCATCCTTACGAATTAAAGCTTTAACTATTTCTTTATCATTCATACTAGTTTGACCTGCATATTCAAGTGCATATGTATGACTTTTAATTGCAATAATTAATACATCTATGTCATTTTTTAAATTATCACTTGCATATTCAAGTGCATATTTATGATTCCTAACTGCTGCAATCACTACATCTTTATCATTTTTTAAATTATCACTCGCATATTGTAGTGCTGATCCTTCATTCTTAACTGCGGTTATAACTAATTTTTTATCACTCTTTAAAATATCAGATGCTAATTCCAGTGCAGAACCATACGTAGAAACAGCAATACGTATTAATTCGTCATCATGTTTTAAAGTTTTGGATGCTTTAGTGAGTGCATAACCATACTTATTAATCGCAACTTTAACTACATCTTTATCATTTTTTAAATTATCGCTTGCAGAACTCAATGCATCACCATGATTTTTTACTGCTGCCATAACAACATCTTTATCATTTTTTAAAGTTTCACTTGCATAACTAAGGGCAGTTCCTTTACTCCTAACAGCAGTTATAACTAATTCTTTATCACTTTTCAATTTATCAGATGCGAATCTTAATAAATTTCCATTAGTAATAACAGCAATACGGATTAATTCTTCATCATGTTGTAAAGTTTCAGATACATGGTATAGTGCAGTACCATTATTACGAACAGCCGCGCGTACAATTCCTCTATCATATTTATACCAGTCTGGAAGATTCATAAGATTATTTCCATTTTTCTTCACTAATTTTTTAATTTTGTTGTATTCTGCACGCGGAAAAGCCATTGTTATATACTTTCCAATTTTAAAATATATATTAATATATTTATAATATAAATATTCAATTTTTTATTTTAATATAATTTATAAAAAATGTTTTACTGATAAAATATTTAAACATTGAAAAATTGAAATTTTAATAATATATTAGATGTAAAAATATTTTATAAACTCCTCCTCAATGGAGAAAGAACAAGTATCACAAACTAACGCCGTAAAAAAAAATATTGATGTTAAGAAGTATAAGTTACCTCCGGGACTTCGTAAATCAAATGCATTTTTACGTGGTGAGATAGATTACATTGTGAAAATTGTTAAAGACAAAACGCACAGTCTTAAAGATCGCAAAACCTTTCAAGAGTGCGGTAAAATTCGTATTCAAGAATATAAGAAATTTGTTGATAGATACCTCAAAAAAATTTTGGATTGTAATTTGTTTTTAAGTGATAGCGAATGGGAAGAGTTGGACTATTGGGATTGTCTAATACCACCACCCTTGGATGCTCGTATCTTCACTCACAAGGAGGGTACAATTATTAATATTAACGATTATTCAGAAGAAGTTTTGGATGCTGCAGGTGGCCTACTTAGTTTGATGCCTTAATCTGTTAAAATGTTTTATTTAATTTATTATTTAAAAATATTTTTTTTCAAATCAATTATTTAAAAAATAAACATATAAACCAATAGTATTTTTAGTAAAAAAATTGATTTTTTTAATATATAATTGATGCATTAATTTTACACCTTTACACTATTTAACAAATGT
>Ga0214921_10004250_pt1 | contig 21218 bp, 21 predicted proteins | sample LL1505_MetaG_FD_177992 | JGI IMG/M metagenome (GOLD analysis project Ga0214921, IMG submission 177992) | Freshwater microbial communities from Lake Lanier, Atlanta, Georgia, United States - LL-1505 | ecosystem: Environmental > Aquatic > Freshwater > Lake | place: USA: Georgia | collected...
AGGTGGTGTACAAATCAGTGCCTTGGGCAAGCGCTTTAGTGACGAGACGGGGGGCTATTCCGAGGCTGCAATCCATGTACTTGCCCAGCCTGGCAGCATCGCCTGGAATATATTTGACGATCCCCTACTTGAGTTGTTGCGGGGCTTCCCTGATTTTCGTGATGCAGAAGCTTTAGGCGCACTGCGAACAGCAGCTGATGTTGCTAGCCTGGCAGATCTCATTGGATGCGATCGAAGCGCTCTGGTAGCCACCCTAAATGAGATTGCGCCAGGGCATACAGACCGCCTTGGTCGAACTTTCAAGCGTTCGCTCACAGCCCCATACCATGCGGTTAAGGTAACAGGGGCGTTGTTTCACACTCAGGGCGGATTAGACATCGATGCTGAGGCGCGGGTGCTCCGAGACGATGGTCTTCCCATGCCCAATCTGTTTGCCGCTGGCGGAGCTGCCCGTGGTGTGTCAGGCCGGGGGGCAAATGGTTACTTGGCGGGCAATGGTTTGCTCAGCGCAGTCGGTGGCGGCTGGCTAGCTGCCAGTGTTATCGCTCGTCAGTTGAACAAGGCCTGAACCTGAATATTTGAGAGATTGACTTCATGACTGTTTCACAAGTTCTGCAAAAACCTATAGTCTTGTTGGCACTTGGCATACACGACGTCTTGACCACTGTGATGGCCGAGCAGCTGGATTTTGAGACCCTCTTTTCATAGGCTATGGTCACCTCGATTTTCCATCATTGCGAAACACCGCAATGGACTTACCGGGCCGATCAAACTGGCGTATTCCGGGTCGGAGGATATGTGAGATGGCGCTGATCAGATCTTAGGACCCATGTACCCCCCCACTATTTGTTTTTGGATTTTGATGGTGTGCTTCATCCGGCCAACATACCCGGGGTGGTGTTCACCCAAGTGCAACTCCTGAAGCAGGCTTTCGCGGGCAGATCCCGCAAACTGATCATCTCTTCGAGTTGGCGGTTGCATTACCCTTTGGAAGAACTCAAACAGAGGCTTCCCGAGGGCTTAGTCCATCGGGTGGTGAGCCGGACCGGACCCGCTTTGGCCGTCAAACATGCCCGTTATCAGGAAATCAAAGCGTATTTGGACCAAATACGCAAAACCCTAGCCAATTGGCGGTCGCTAGACGACGCGGTTTTAAGGTTCCCTAAGTTTTTCGAGGAATTGAACCTTTGTAACCCGAACACGGGGATGACAAAACGTATCCTGGTAGGAGAGTTATTTGTCCCTTATTCGATATCCAAATGGAGTCCCAGAGATAAATCTTTCAAAGCTTTGCTCAATAACCATTCAATCGGGAAATACAAAAATGTCGCCCCGATATTTTGAAAGTTTTCAAGTTGCGACCAGTCAGCGGGCATGCCAAAGCGTTTACCGGCTGCATGTAAAGTTTTGCTGACTCGCTCTAAAGCCTCCAGAACATCGGGGGTCTTGCCACCGCGCTGCCCAGTCATGCTGTAAGCCAAGTCATTGGGCCCAATTAGGTAAGCATCAACACCTGGTACCGCCATGATGCTTTCAAGATTGGCGACAGCTTCAACAGTTTCGATTTGCACGATCACCGATTTGTCCTGTGCTTTGGGTCCACATGCATATCGAACGAGCTCTACTACATCTGCAGCATCTTGAGCATTGTTGATGTGCGGCACTACTAGGCCATCAGCTTGACGGTCCAGATATTGAACCAGAACAGCAGGGTCTTTTGACCAACTGCGTACCACTGAGCAAAGCCCAGCTATTCGAGCAGCGCGAATCAGTTCAGTAGCAGCGTCTAGACCAATACCGGTGCGTTCACAATCTATGAAGGCCACATGTGCGCCAGACTGGCCAAGGACTTGCATCACATCAGGATTGCGTCCGCCGACATTAATGGCAATAACAGTTTTGCCGTCTCTTAGGCGTTGTTGGTGTGAGCTTAGGGGCATATTTAAAAGTCGTAAATTTGAATTGGGTTGTCCACAAGGATTTTGTTTAACAGTGAATCATCTTTCACCCAATTTCCTAACAAATTGTAAAGATCGCCATCATTTGGCATGGCACTCTTGATGAAGACATGAGGCCAGTCGCTGCCCCATATCAGGCGATGGGGTACTTCAGCGACCAACCTTTCAGCAACTGAGTGAACTGAGTCGTAGGGCATCGCCTCTAAGGTGAGACGGTAAGGCGCGGTGAGCTTGATCCAAGCCTTTTCGTTCTTGGCCATACGAAGTAGCGCTTCAAATCCTTCGGTTGCGCCTAACTGCGTTGGAACATAACCGAGGTGCCCAAAAACCAAAGGCACATCCAGATCCTGAAGTTGTGATTCAAGATCTGGAAATTCGTTTACGTGCATCAGAAATTCAATATGCCAGCCCAAGGTTTTGATTTTGCTGACCAACAACTTCAAGCCATCCACGGGCAACTGACCCTTGCCTGTTTGAAGATCTACGATATTGCAGCGAACGCCACGAACACCTGAAGCATGCAGTTTATGTACCTCATCTAAAGAAACGTCAAATGGCACCACAGCAACTCCGCGAAGTCGTTTTGGTTCAGCTGCCAAGGCTTCCAACATGGCCCGGTTATCGGTCCCATACACACTGGGTTGGACCAGCACGCCCCTGGTAACTCCCAATAAGTCCAACATTTCCAGGTACTCTTGCACAGATGCCTCAGGCGGGTTGTAAAGGCGGTTCTCAACCAATGGAAACAAGTGGCGAGGCCCGCAGACGTGGGCATGAACGTCACAAGCCAAAGCGGGGGGGGGTCGATGTGGTTTCTTGGTATGGGGATCGTGGGGCACACACTCAGGCAACGACTTAAGAAGATCAGTCAATTTGTGCTCCGGTAGCTTTGACAACTTTCCCCCATTTTTCAACCTCATCTCTTATCAACGTTGAATACTCTGCGGGAGTACTGGTCATGGGGTCTGCGCCCTGATCACTCAGATATTTGCTCATCGCAGGCTCTCGGATAACTTTCACGACAGAAGCATTGATTTTGTTGATGATCGCTGTAGGTAAACCAGCTGGACCTACCAAGCCAAAGAAACCAGACGCCTCGTAGCCCGGCAGTCCGGATTCAGTAATGGTGGGTACATCCGGCAGTGCGGGGATGCGCTGCCGGGTGCTGACCCCTAGGGCTTTGACTTTGCCTGTCTTTACGTTCTGAACGGCCGAGGGGGCGGTTGCAAGTGAAACCAAGACGTGGCCAGCTATCAAATCGGTCATGGCTTGAGGCCCGCCCTTATAGGGAACATGCAGCATTTTGGTGTTGCTCATCATCTTGAAGAGTTCTGTAGACAAATGCGGTTGGCTGCCGTTGCCTGCTGAGCTGTAACTCACGGGGTTAGCTTGTGCTTTGAGGTAGTCGATCAATTCCCGCACATTATTAGAGGGTACGGATGGGTGAACCACAAGCACCTGTGCGGTCTCTGCTACCAAGGTAATGGGCGCAAAATCTTTGACTGGGTCATAGGTCATCTTGGGATACAAAGTGGCATTGATACTGTGTGCAGTCGAGGCCATGAGAAGGGTGTAGCCATCTGAGGGCGACTTCACTGCATGATCTGCACCGATGTTGGCTCCACCACCTGGGCGGTTGTCTACGATCACAGGTTGTTTCCATTCCTCAGAGAGTTTTTGTGCCAATGCCCTGGTGATGATGTCAGTCGTTCCACCAGCAGGGAAGGGCACCACAATACGAACAGGTCGATTAGGGTAATCCTGCGCATGAGCCCATGGCAGAAACAAAATCAGAGCCAATACAAACCAGAATCTTGTGCTCATTTTTTCTCCAATCAATACTTAGGAAGTCAAAAACAGCCGCCCTGCGCCAGCAATCTCTCGGGAATCTCCGATAGCACGTAGCGTGCCCCACATTGATGCTTGGTTACTGGTCACTACGGGGCGACCTGTTTCAAATTCGAGTTCAGCGATCAGTTCCAAGGTGCGGAAATTTGAACAACTGATAAACAGTGCTTGTGATTCATCACGCATCACCTCATGAGCCAGTTCTTTGATCACGGGTGCTGAAATACTGCCATGGGCCTGAGTTCCAAGACCCTTGATCGCAAGCACCTCAAATCCAGCCTGCTCTAAGTAGTGCTTCACTCTTTCATTGAGCCAAGGTTCATAGGGAGAAGCGACGCTGATTTTCCTAGCCCCAAGGGACTTCATTGCTTGAGCTATTGAAGACGCTGAGGTCACGCAAGGTATCCCGGTAAGAGACTGCAGCGACCTTGCCTGCTCAATGTCTTCCTGGGGCGATTTCAAAAAACCGCTGGCTGTGCAACCGTGGCAAATCGCGTTGACTTTTGCATGGGAAAGTAAGGTGGCGGCATCTGGTGCCTGCGTACTGAGCCACAAAAGACTTTTTTCAGAGTCATCTGTGTGCTTAATGCGTTGAGAGTGGACTGATATTGAAGCCCCAGCCATTCGCTGAAACTCATATTCCATGACCGTGTTCCAGGAAGGAACAATGATGCCTAATTTGGTTTGCCAGTTCAAAGGACTTCCTTAAGTAAGTGCTTAGTCAAGCTTGATGCCCTTGTCGCGGATCACCGAGGCCCAACGCTGCAAGTCTTCACGAATCAATTGGTTAAACTGTTTTGGTCCATCTCCCACAGCTTGAACCCCCATACCAGCAAAACTCTTTTTCACAGCATCATCTTCCAACGCAGCAGAGGCAGCCCGCTGTAAAGCCGTAATAATGTCTTCAGGAGTTCCTGGGGGCGCTACCAAACCGGTGAAATTAATGATTGAAAATTTGGATAGGCCGGACTCAATGAAAGTTGGCGTTTGTGGCAATGATTTCCATCGCTCATTGGATGACACTGCAAGCGGAGTAACACGACCTTGCTCAATAAACGCTGTAGAAGAGCTCACTTGATCAAATAAAAGATCAACCCTGCCTGCTACCACATCCTGTAGTGCAGGACCAGCTCCTTTGTAGGGTACATGTAAAAACTGTGTTCCAGTCACAGCTTGAAAGTATTCGCCTACAAGATGGTTGGATGTACCATTGCCTGCTGAAGCCATGCTCAGACCGCCAGGTTTCTGTTTAGCTAAGGCAATAAGTTCAGCAATGTTTTTAGGACCCAAGCCCGTTCTTACAACTAAGACAAATGGAACTGCCGCGAGGTAAGTGACAGGCGCAATGCCAGTTTGGGGGTCGTAAGGCCAGTCTTTGTAGAGATTGGGGGCAACACTTAGAGAGCTATTGGAGCCCATCATCAACGTATAGCCATCAGGCGCAGACTTCATGGCGGCTTCCGCTCCAATTTTCCCCCCGGCGCCCACACGGTTCTCCACAATGACGCTTTGATTCAGAACCTTGCTCATGCCAGCGCCGACCACACGGGCTGTGACATCTACATTGCCACCTGTGGCAAAGGGTACGATGATGCGTATGGGCTTGTTAGGCCATGTCGATGTTGATTGCGAAATAGAGTAGCTTGCTGTCAATAGCAAGATCAAACCTAGAAAAGATACAAAACTTTTTTTCATAAGATCCCTATTGATGACAACTGTTTATCTATTCGCTCATTTTGTGAGTCAGGCTCTTTCAGGGCTATTGGGTGATACCCCAGTGAATGCACTTGGCTAGGTCAATCTAACCCAAAGTCTAAAAAATTTTTGCAATGAAGACAGAGAGTCTCTTACATTAGCAAAAGGTCAGCAGCTTTTTCAGCCATCATGATTATTGGCGCATTGGTTGGTCCCCTCACTATTCGAGGCATAGCTGATCCATCAATTACACGCAGACCATCAATACCGCGCACTCTCAATTGACTATCCAGTACCGCTCCCAGATCGCTGTCCCTGCCCATGCTGCAAGTTCCAACAGGATGATGAAGCGTTATTGCATTACTTCGAATAAATGCATCGATGTCCTCATTGCTCTGAATAGAAGCTCCTGGTCCAAGCTCTTCGGCTCTAAATTGATCCAACGAAGGATGTTCACCCATCTCTCTCATAAGTCGAATCATTTGTCGAACTGCTAGCTTGTCGTTGTCATTTGATAAAAAATCTTGACGAATTACAGCGGGTGATAAAGGATCCTTGCTTGAAAGGGTAACACTTCCTCTGCTTTGCGGTGTTAGGAAAACTCCTTTTAGTGCAAATGCATCAACATATGGCTTGAGTAGAGGTCCAAAATGAGGACCAGCTGTCATCGGTGCGGCTGCAAGAATGACTAACAGATTGGGAAGAAGCAATTGAGAGTCACTACGTATGAGACCCACTGAGGCAGCTGGCACCTTAGCAGTAAGTCCAGTACCAAGCGTGTAGGTCCGAAGAAGGTCAAATATGAGTTGATCAAGTCTAAGCGTCCGATGTAAAGGACCTGGCTGTTTGCGCCGCCAACGAACATCGCAGACAATGTGATCTTGAAGATTGCGGCCTACCCCGGGTAGATCAAGCTCGACTTTAATGTCATGGCTTTTTAAAGCATTAGCTTCGCCAACACCTGAAAGCATTAGCAATTGCGGGGAATTGATAACCCCACCTGCTAGCAGCACCTCACGGCTTGCATATATTTTTCCATCTTTTGTTTCAACCCCATGTGCCTTAGAGTTTTTAAGTAATATACGTTGAACCATGACGCCTGTCTGAACCGTCACATTGCCCCTAGCAACTGCTGGTCGTAAATATGCGGAAGCAGCACTCCAACGTTTTCCTTTGCGAATAGTGGTTTGCATAGGGCTAAAACCCTCAGCGTTTACACCGTTGTAGTCATCAGTCAACTCATAACCAAGATCTTTTACAGACTCCATGAACGCATCCAGCAAGGAGTCCTTATAGTCAAGACGGGTTACCGTCAGGGGGCCATTGCCTCCCCTGACATTGCAAGAGCCGCCTTGCCAAGATTCACTGCGCTTGAAGTAAGGGAGTACGTCGTCATAGGCCCAACCCTTTAAACCTAGTTCATTTGCCCAAAAGTCATAGTCCTCTGGAATTCCACGCGCATAAGCCATCCCATTGATAGAACTTGAGCCGCCCAGTACTTTGCCGCGAGCACACTCAATGCGTCTGTTATTCATTCCGGATTCCGGCTCAGTAAAGTATCCCCAGTCAAAAAGTCGGTGCTTAAGAATAAGTCCCCAAGTCAAAGGAACTTTAATGATGGGTGAACTGTCTTTTTTACCAGCCTCAAGTACCAAAATTCGAAGTGACGGATCAGAACCGAGTCGATAGGCCAACGTGCATCCCGCAGATCCTGCCCCAATGATGATGTAGTCATACTCGGTCATTTGTAATGGAGCGGAATTTACGAGACAAGTGGAGGTCCAAGGATCCTTTTACACCGAAAGGATGGGTAAGTGAGTGGATTCTGGTCAAACGCTCAGAAACTTCTCAATTCGAGGCCTATCTGTTATCAATTCAGTGCCTTCACCCTGGTGAACAACTTTGCCCTTTTCTAAAACAGTAAATCTATCTGAGAGGTGACTTAAAGCCTTTAAATCACGATCAACAATTAAAACTGCAAGATCTGTTCCTTTTAACTGAGATAAAGTATTCCATATCTCCTTTCGAATAAGAGGAGCCAGTCCCTCGGTTGCTTCGTCTAAAACCAAGAGAGCTGGTTGAGTTAATAAAGCACGTGCGATGGCCAACATTTGCTGTTCACCACCAGATAGCTGATTTCCAAAATGCCCCTTACGTTCGGCAAGTCTAGGAAACAGCTTGTACGCATCATTTAAGCGCCAATTACTCTTAATAGTTGAAGTTTTTTTAAAACTGGCCAATAGATTTTCTTCAACAGTTAAGCTTGAGAAAATTTGTCTACCCTCAGGAACCCAAGCAAGACCAGCTCGAGCAACCCGGAAAGAAGGTAAATTAGCTATAGACATATCCCGAAGTTTAATGTCGCCACCCATAAAAGTGGTCAGGCCGAATAACGTTCGAATAAAGGTAGATTTACCCATACCGTTACGTCCAATTAAGGCCATAACTTCACCTTGAGAAATAGTCATTGAGACATCGAATAGAACTCGTGAACCAGAATACCCAGAAGATAGATCGCTCACATTAAGGAGAGATTTAGTGAGATTCAAGCTCATCTCCTAAGTATGCTGATTTGACAATAGGATCACTTTTAATTAACTCAGGTGATCCTGTGGCTATGATAGATCCGTTTACAAGAACAGATATCCGATCTGCCAAAGAGAAAACAGCCTCCATGTCATGCTCGACTAATAGAATTCCATAGCTACATTTTAAAGAATGCAACAACTTAATCATTTGGGCACTCTCTGCAGGTCCCAGTCCAGCAAGAGGTTCGTCCAGAATAAGTAATTTTGCACCAGAGGCCAGGCATATAGCTAACTCTAGTTGCCGCTTTTGGCCATGAGCTAATAAAGCGGTGGGTTTAGAGGCCATATGAATTAGGCCAACTTGATCCAAAATGTTTTGTTGTACATGTCCTAAATTATTAAGATTAGCTCGCTTAGCCCACATCTTAAATCCCGAACCAGAAGCAGCTATTTCAGCCATAATCAAATGATCAGCAACAGTCATGCTGGGAAATAACTGAGGTACTTGATAAGCTCTTGATATGCCCAGTCTAGATCTTGAAGCTACACTAAAGCTATTTATTAGTTTTTGCTCGAAATAAATGGATCCTGAATTAACTTCGAGTTCGCCTGTAATTAAGTTTATAAGTGTTGATTTTCCAGCGCCATTTGGACCTATCAGTGCGTGCAATTCGCCAAAGAAAACAGATAATGAGACTTTATCAGTAACCGATAGTGCGCCAAAATTTTTTACAAGATCAATGGACTCTAAAATAGGTAAAGCTGACATTAATGCGACCCTCGATTTTGAAATAAACCAAGAAGTCCAGTTTTAAGAAATAAAACTCTTAAAATCAAAATAATTCCAAGGTAAAACATCCAGTACTCTGTCCAAGCAGAAAAAATTTGCTCCAAGCAAACAAATGCTGCAGCACCTAAAATAGGCCCAAGTAAAGTTCCAGCAGAGCCAAGAATGACCATAAATAAAAATTCACCAGACTGAATCCAAGAAATACTGGCAGGTGAAACATATTCATTCAAATTTGCAAAACCAACGCCACCTAAAGCGCACATGCTTGCTGAAATTGTGAATAAGGTTAATTGATATGGGTAAGGCCTTAATCCCATAGAGTTGACTTTTCTGGAGTTGTCTCTTGAAGCCAAGATAATTAGTCCAAAATTTGAGTTCATTAATCTATGAGCAATGTAAACAATAAAGACCAGAATGACGATCATTGTGTATGCGAGAATTTTGGGTTGAGATAAGTCAAATCCATCAATCCATTTCGTAGCTGCAGGTAGGGTAAAACCATCATCCCCACCAAACATTCTTAAACCTTGAGCTATAAAAAAGATCATTTGGGAAAAGGCTAGTGTGATAAATATGAAGTACAGGCCACTTGTTCGCAAAGAAATGGATCCAATGAAACAGCCAATGACTGCTGAAACTAAAATTGCTGTAGGTATTACCACCCAGATTTGTGTGACACCGAAATGTGCTGATACGCCAGCACTGTAGACCCCAATGCCGAAAAAGGCAGCATGCCCTAAGCTGACCCTGCCTACGAAACCCACAATTAGATCCAGACTCACTGCAGCAATCGCAAATACTAAAATTCGTGAGACTAATTTTGTGTAATAAACCTGATCAAGCAGAGGGATTAAAATTGCTAAAATAAAAATAATTCCAAACGCAATAGTTAGTCTATTAGACTTATTGGCGGCTGAATTCATGATATTGTGTAACATCATCCCATCTTCCTGCCTAATAAGCCGGTAGGTCTAATTGCAATGACTAAGGCCATTAATATGTAGATTGCTGCATTGGAAATAATATTGCCAACCAAAGGTCCTAACATATTGGGCCAAAGCATTCTGCCCAGAGTGTCTACAAGTCCAACCAATAGTGCAGCGTAAAGGGCGCCCTTAAGTGAGCCTATGCCACCAATGACAACTACTGCAAGAGATAGGATTAGTAAGGGATCTCCCATACCTGTCTGAACAGACAGCATTGGACCTAACATAATCCCTGCCAATGCCGCTAACAGTGCGCTCATTGCGAAAACTGAAGTAAATAAGAAATTGATGTTGACACCCAGTGCGCCTATCATCTCTCTTTTTTCTGCGCCCGCCCTAATTTGCATACCCAAACGAGTTTTTGTTAACAAAAACCAGAGTACAATTCCAGCTGCGATCGCTACAGCAGTAATAACCAAACGATATAAGGGATAACTGAAATCGGCAGTGATTTGAACAGGTCCTTCCAACCAGGTGGGCAGATTGATAAATAAAGGATCCTTACCCCAAATCATGATTACGGCATCGTTAAAAACAATGCTCAATCCAAAACTTGCAAGCACTTGATCGAGATGGCTTTTCTGATAAAGCTGCTTTACCAAAACCTTTTCAATAACCCAAGAAAGTAAAAAAACCAAAATCATAGCCAAAAATATGGCAAGTCCAAAAGATTTGATTTGGCTTGTTGTAAAGGCAATAAGAAATGCGCCAACCATGAGCATGGACCCATGCGCCAGGTTGATTAAGTTCATTACACCAAATGTAAGCGTAACTCCAACTGCCATTAAAAACAGGATCATCCCCAATTGCAGGCCATTAAAAATCTGCTCTATGAATAATCCTATTGTTATATCCAAAATCAATCCCTTTTGGTTATTTCATTGGGCATTTATTAACAAAGGTATCAGGTGCTCTTTCAGCAATAACATCGGTTGCCTTCAAATACAATGATCCATCGCTTCTTTCATCCACTACAGTTAAGTAGGTGTTTTGAATAGGATGGTTATTTGTGCTAAAAGCAAAAGATCCACGCACACTCTGAAAATTGGCTTTCTTTAACGCAGCACGAAATGCTGCTTGGTCTTTGACGTTGCCCTTGACTTCCTTAACAGCTGAGTCAACAAGCATCATTGCATCGTATGCCAACCCGGCGTAGCTGGCAGGATCTCTTCCAAATTTAGATTTAAAGTCCTGAACAAAGCGCTTATTTACTGGGTTGTCAATACCTGCAAAATAAACTGCGCTCACGTAAGTTCCAATAACACTTTTTCCTTGAGCTTGAAATGCGGTTGGCTCGGTAAGAGCAATGTTAGAAAAAACAGGGATCTTTCCAATCAATCCAGACTGTGCCCACTGGCGCATAAAAGCAATACCTAATCCACCTGGATAAAAGGCAAATACACCATCAGCACCTGAAGCGCGAATTTTTGCAATATCTGCAGCAAAATCTAACTGCGTCAACGGTGTAAACTGCTGAGCAATGATTTCCCCCTTAAATCCTGTTTTTGCTGCGTCTGTATGTTCATATCCAGCCTCAAAGTCAGCTCCAATCAAATACAACTTTTTGACCCCTTGCTTGCTCATGAATGCGCCCATACCAGTAGTTAATTGAGCGTTTTGAAAAGCTGCATTAAAGTAATAAGGATTACATTGTTCCCCAGCGTTAATTGCAACGCCGCCATTCATGCCAATAAAAAATACTTTCGAATCTACAATTGGCTTGACACCTGCAACAAGCTCATTGGAAGCAGAGAGTCCCACAATTAGATCAACTTTTTCTTTGTCTATTAGTCTGGATATTTCCTGGACTGTTGCGCCAGGATTTCCCTTTGAGTCTGCTACAACAACTTCGATTGAAGATTGACCAAATTTCCCTCCTAAGTGATCCATGGCAATTTCAAATCCTCTTTTTTGTTCCAAACCTATGACATTAAGTGGGCCACTTTGTGCAGAAATAAAACCTATCTTAATTTTTGATTGAGCGAAAGCCTGACCGACATTCGCTAGCACTAAGCAGACTGCACACAGCAAACTGATACTATAAAACTTTCTCATGATATTATCTCCATTCACAATAGATTAAATTGACACACATAATTTGTAAACATTACCAGACAAAATTAATATAGATTAACATTCATTTTCTTAATTCCTCTAAAACGAACATTTTTATTGAATGTGGGATGCTCAGTTAATTTCATTTTAGGGAATCTCTTTGCTAAAGCGGGTAATGCAATTGCAAGCTCCATTCTGGCCAAAGGTCGCCCCAAGCAGACATGAATACCTGCTCCGAATGCCAGATGAAGATTGGGCTTTCTTTCCAAGTTGAATGAATTTGGTTGATCAAATACTCTCTCATCTCGATTCCCAGATCCTACTGAAAATATCACTTCTGTATTTTTTGCAATGCTGCCTGTGCTCACAGTCACTTCGCGAGTTGTTCTCCTGCCCTGCAGCTGCAATGGAGAACAATATCTAATGCATTCTTCAACAGCAACAGGTATGTTAGCAGTATCACTTGCCATATAAGTCATTTGATCAGGGTTCTCCATCAAAGCAAAGGCTGACAAGCCAATCAAATTGGTAGTGGTCTCATGCCCGCCATTCAAAATCAAAATGCATAAATGGGCCATCTCGTTTTCAGATATATCTTCGCCTCTTTTTTCAGCGGCCACTAATGCGCTGATAATGTTAGATGGCGTTTCCTCAGTGGGAAGGGCTCTCCATTTATTGATATATTGAATTAAATAATCTTTAAACTTTTGAGTAGCAATATGCCCTGCATCAATAACCTCGCGAGATACCGTAGGATTTAGTGGCAATAAAACCTGAGCACCTAAGTCTCTTATGATTGGGCCTTCTTCTCTTGGAACTCCAAAAATATCACAAACAAGTTGCACAGGGATTTTTGACGAAAAATCTTGAATGAAATCTATGTCTCTTTTTTTTTCGATTTCAATTATGAGTTTGTCAACAATATCAACTGTAGCTTGTCGCAGTCGTTCAATAGATTTTTGTGTGAAAAAAGGATTTACGATTGATCTAAGTCGATCATGATCCGGAGGATCTCGAAAAAGCATACTTGTAGTGTGGTGTTCTAACAAAGGACCTTGACCAAACTTCTTCTTATATGCGGCATCTCGATTCACTACACCAGATAGGTCGCGCCAAACTGAAATAATGTCTGCGTGTCTAGTTAATAATACAGATCCGTCAGCATTTATATGTATAGGATCATCATCTCTTAATGACTTGAAATAGGGTTGTGGATCTAAGTAATAATCTTCAGGCAAATCGAATAAATTAAAGGCTTTAGCATCGATATTTCCATGATTAATGTTGGTCATAAAGTTTGCCTCAAATACTTTAAATTAAATGATATCTATCTACTTAATGGCAGATGATTTGTGAATTCATTCAACCATGCAATATTCACATTCAGAGTTTTGAGTTCTTCTAACATCTCTTCTTTGGTCTGTGTCCAACGCTCTACAACCCTAACTCCATCTATATTGTCTGGATCGTCTTCTTGATATGAGTATTCAAGTCTTATGTTGTTGGGATCTATTATGTAAATGGACCATGTTTTCACTCCGACACAAACAGGGCCCAGGAAAGAGATTTGATTATTTTTTAATCTTGACTGCATTTCTTCAAACTGGGTCTTTGTTGTTGTAAATGATACATGTTGCATAGCTCCAATACTGTTTCTGTCAGAATCCCCAACTTCCTTTTCGGGTAATTCGAAAAAAGCAAGCAGTGTGTCACCTCCAGCATCAAAAAAATAATGACGTAAATTTTCGAATGGCGGGTTACCCCTATTTCCCGGTCCGACTCCAACTCCAGGGGGAACTCTTAGCGCGTGAACCAGTGGCATACCAAGAATTTTTGTGTAAAACTCAACCGTATGTTTCATATCACTTGTGTTCAGTGCAAGATGGTGAACACCGCGCGAGGTAGGTGACATGATGTGCTTGGCGCGCAAGGGTATATTATTCATGTATTTAAATATTTTTATATAATTGATTGAAGATTAATAGTTTTATTCGAAGTATTTGATTTCTTCGTAAATCAATACTGACCTTTAGGCTCAAGTCCTAACAAATGCTGTCCTACCATAGATGAAACTGCATCCCAATTTAGACTTATGTGCTTTGATATAGCATTAGAGTCTCGCCACATTCTTTGAAGAGGTTGTTCCAGGGATAGTCCGGCTCCGCCTACAGCAGAAAATAGTCCGTCTATACCTTGCTGCGCCATCTTGGTGACGTAAGCATGATCTCTTCTGTTTCGGATGCGTTGTGTAACTGTTATTGGTATACCGCTTACGGCCATATATTCCACTTCAGTTGTATCTCTGTTTAACAATAAAGTGGCAGAATCAAGCAGTGCAACTGCCTCGGCCAATTTCGACTGGACGGGGAAAAAATCTCTTAAATTATTTCCGCCACCAGCTACAGCACCTCTTGTAGTCCGTGAATCGCAAAGTTCAATAAAGTTATCAATTGCACCTTGTAGTGTGCCTATTATTGGCGCTACCAAGCAAACAGGAACAGCTGACAAGAACGGTATGCTGTAAATGGGGTTCGTGTTGTGTAGTGCACCCGGTGGTCTGCCTGATGATAGTTCTGCAAATGTGATTTTGCGGTGCTCTGGTACAAAAACTTCATCGATGATTTCAATTGACTTTGAGCCAGTGCCAGCCTGACCCATAACAAACCAATCATCTACGATTCGCCATTGTTCTTTTGGAATTAGTAAAAATCCAGCACTTGGTTTTTCGGTTTGTGCGTCTATAGGGAAGTGAACGCCTAATAATGCCCACTGAGAGTTGTCAACATTAGAGGCGTATGACCATAGGCCTTTTATAAGATAACCGCCATCAGTCTTTTGAGCCCTAGCTGCTGGTGCATAAGAGCCGCACAAAATAGCGTTCGGATCCTCAAGCCACACATCATCTTGCGCCTCTCGAGGCAGTGTTGACAAAAGCCATTGATGTATTAAGCCTAGAGAGCAACCCCAGGATGTTGCCGTGCAGCTGCGGCCAATTTCTGAAATCAAATCCATAAAAGCGGTAAAGCCGTATTCGTAGCCTCCGTAGCGTTGCGGCTGCAACAGCTTGAAAAAGCCCAAGTCTTTAAAGCGCTGAGTTGTTTCCGAAGAAACACGTCTATTTTGCTCTGTAGACATTGCTTGCTCTCGCAAGTAAGTTCGCAAACCTCTAGCTTGGTTCAGGATCGCATCTAATGATGGCGCATCCTTGACGCTACTCGAGCGCCCTGGGGCGTTTGCGAAAGGATCAACGAACGGACTGTAAGCGTGTATCGGAGCATTCATACAAATAGGACTTTTTCTTGACCAATTTTTATTTTGGGCTTAAATTGTTGCAAATGCAATTAGTTCTTTCCTAGCGTTTACCCTAGCAACAGTCTTTGTTTGACAATTGCATCAAAGAAAATTTTTTCAAATTTGGTTATGAGAATCCATCACTCTTTAGAAAGTGCTGTCCCATTTTTATTGGCTAGGGCGGGCATCAGCATGGGAAATCAATTTACTAAGCAGCTGCTACCTTACGGGGTGAGTTTGATTGAGTGGAGAGTTTGTGTGACACTTTATACAAAGCAAGATTCCACTCTAGGCCAGTTAACGGATATTTGTTCTAATGACACATCAACCTTATCTAGAACCGTTAGTGGGTTAATCAAAAAAGGGTTTGTTAATCGTGTTCAGTCTAGCCTTGATAAACGTTCATTTGAATTGAGTTTAACTCGAAAGGGAAAAGGTCTCGCCGAGAAAATAATACCTCTTGCCCAAAGATATGAGGAAAAGGCTTTATTAAACTTTAATAGATCTGAGGCAGATCAGCTTAGAGCTTATTTAAACAGAGTGTATCTAAATATTAATATATTACCAGATATCTTGTAAAGACAATAATTTGTTTATTAATTCGCACGCAGCGACTAAGAGGCATTTTTTTATTAGCTATAATTTACTAATGGGGAAAAAGATGATTGATATTAAGTTAATTGACTCAAAAGGGGCGATATTTGAAGTCCAGGCCAATGAGGGCGAAACCCTACTTCAGGCAGCAATGAATGCTGGCATTGATGGATTTGCTGCTGAATGTGGCGGATGCTGCGTATGTGCAACTTGTCACTGCTACGTCAATGAGGCAGATCTAGAAAAAATTGATGCTCCCTCTGCAGACGAGCTACTTATGTTGGATTTCACCGCCACTCAACGAAAAGAAACCTCTAGGTTAGCATGCCAAGTTAAATTAACTGAAAAGCTTGTTGGCATAGAGTTTTTTATTCCTGTTCGTCAATACTGATAGGTATCAATAGCTTCATCTATCTTTGTATTATTTCCTATTCATTTATTTTTTATAATTCAATTAATAGGGGGGGTTGTATGCAGCGCCACAAGCTAAAGCTGATCTGTTTAATTGCCGTATCGGCAGTTTCCTGGCGGAAGCTCTACGGATGTTGCGGCAAGTGCTTTGGCGCAACGCCTGGGGCAATCTTTGGGTCAGCAATTTATTGTGGACAACCGCCCTGGTGCTAGTAGCAATATTGCGGCACGTTCTGTGGTTACTGCTCCGGCCGATGGTTACACCATATTTATGGGCACTATCGCCAACACCATTAAGGTGAGCCTGCAACCAGGGACGTCAGTTGATCTATCAAAGGAATTGATGCCCATTTCCATGATTGGAAGCGTACCTAATATTTTGGTAGTCAACCCGGCTTTGGGGGTTGACACGATGGATCAGCTGATTGCAAAAGCAAAGGCAGAGCCTGGGCGCATCACCTATGCATCCTCAGGGAACGGCACATCGCCTCACTTGTCGGGCGAGCTTTCCGGCTAATAAACAGGAACCAACCATGCATGGAGTAATCGAGGAAAAGTTTCAGCAAAAATCGCCTTTAGCCTTTATCTTGATTGACGGTCAATACGACGCTGACCTTAAAAGCTTCAGTTAAAAGCGGTAGCGTATTTCTGCCAAATTTTGTCCTTAAAGCTAGGGCATTAAAAACCTCAGTCGTATTGCTATTTCTAGATTTGTCCTCAATGCTCATATCTATTGAGCACCTCTCAGATTCGGGTAAGTATGGTTGACACCCATCGACATAAGCCCTAACTTGCTTAACCAAGACAAGTCACTTAGCAAGGATTTAAGCGGTTATGTTCACAACCAAATGGAGCACATCGGCTCGCATCTACAACATCAAGATCGAACGCAATGTCGATATTCCGGTAGGTAACGGCATTTCGATGAAGGCCGATATATATCGGCCCGATGCAGAGGGTCAGTTTCCCGTGATCTTGGCCGCTAGTCCTTACTCCAAAGAAATCCAGACGATGCCCATGATGCCTGTCGGGTTCAGTTACGCCCGAGGTTGGATGGAGTCTGGAGATCCCAATTTCTATGTGCGCCGTGGTTATGTGATGGCCATTGCCACCATAAGAGGTTCACGTGGTTCTGGTGGAACTTTTGGCAATATCGAACCTGACCCTGATACGGTCAAAGATCTTGCGGAAGCCATCCAATGGCTTGGACATCAGAGTTGGAGTAGCGGCAAAGTAGGGATGAATGGCGTGTCCTACTTTTCACTCGTCGCCAAGCGCGTTGCAATGCTTGAACCCTCATGCCTTGCTGCACTTTTTTCACCTTATGGATTTACCGATGGATATCGGGATGTGCTTTATCGTGGGGGAATACTTGCAGCTGAGTTCATGGAGTACTGGCTAAAGCGTCAAGCGCCTTTTTTCAACATTGAAAATACATTACGTAAAAGTTGGGGCGAGGACAAATACAACGCTGCAATCCAAATGGCTCTTCGTGATCCAGAGATCGCAGCCAGCCCTGTATTGGCCAATGCACTTCGCAATCCCGATGTAGGCGGGAATCCCGTGCTGCTTGAAATTCTTCTTAACCCGTTATTCAACGACTACTGGCGCGAACGCGTGGTTGACTTTGATAAGGGATGCTCCGTACCCGCCTATCTGGGGGGTGACTGGGGCATGTTTGGATTACACCTGCCGGGTGACCTGCGCGCATGGGAACATTGGAAAGGTCCCAAACGCATGACTTTAGGTCCGCCCATCTACTTGGATAGACCCTGCTATCAGTATGCATACGAATCGCTGCGCTGGTTCGACCATTGGCTGAAGGGTATCGACACGGGCATGATGGATGAACCGCCTGTTCAAGTCTTCATTGAGGGCACTGGTGAATGGCGAACCAGCCATGAGTGGCCACTTCCAGAAACCCGCTGGACACCGTTTTATTTGCACCGTGGAGGGCTGCTTTCCGAGCATGACTTCTGGCCAAATGAGGGCTGGAGCAATTATGAGGATTCGGCATTCGCTCGTCATAGCCTAGAGTTTTGGTCGCCGCCGATGGTGGAAGTCACCGAGCTCTGCGGACCCTCCGTGCTCAATCTTTGGGGCTCGACCACAGATACCGATGTACTGTGGTTCGTCAGTCTGCTCCACCAAGATGCACAAGGTCAAGAGCGGGTGTTGACACGTGGCTGGCTCAGGGGCTCACAACGTAAGCTGGACACTTCGAAATCCAAACCTTGGCAACCTGTCCATGTGCATGATGAGCGACAGCCCCTGTCGCCTAATCAGATTTATGAGTTCAATATTGAAATTCAATCCATAGGTATTGAGCTTAAGCCTGGTGAGAGGATTGGTCTGCGCATCAAGGGGGCAGATAACGAAGTTCCAGTGACGATCAATGAAGATATCGGATCGGGGGCTATCTCGCGTCCTATGTGCTCCATCGTGTCCGTTCATCACAACGATGACTGTCCATCTCACTTATTGCTGCCGGTCACCCGTGGCAACCGCGTGGGCACTTTCATATCGGGTGGCAAATTGCCGAGTTTTGCTAAGACATGAGCCCCTAAAAAACAACTCACGGAGACACCATGAGAACACTGCTGAAGTTTGTCACTTGCATCGCAATGGGCTTCACGTTTTTACCGGCTGCCCAAGCCGATATCAACTTCCCAGAAAAGCCTATCAAAATTGTCGTGCCCTCCACCCCCGGAGGCGGCTTTGATGTGGTCTCGCGGATTCTGGGTCAGTATTTGAGCGAAGTTCTCAAGCAAAACATCATTATTGAAAACCGGACAGGGGCGGGCACGCTGGTGGGGTCACAGTTTGCAGCGAAAGCACCACCTGATGGGTACACCCTTCTTGCTGGAGGCCTTAGCAACATCATTTGGAATATGCATCTCTATAGTGCGCCCGGCTACGATGGTCTTTCCGATTTTGTGCCTGTGGGACTCGCCTATACAGTGCCGTATGTGGCCGTGGTGCGCAAAGACTTCCCAGCTAATTCACTAAAGGAGTTCTTGGATTTGGCTCGCGCTCAGCCCGATAAATTCAATATGGCGCACTTAGGTAGTGGCACGGGTGCCCACATCATGGGGACCTATCTCATGAAAGAAACGGGTATCAAATTGACCGAGATACCTTACAAGGGTTCACAACTTGCGTACCCCGACCTGATTGCTGGACGTGCCGATGTGATGTTTGACACAGCACCTTCAGCGCGACCTCATGTTCAGTCCAACAACATGAAGGCACTTGCCATCGTGAGCCCGCGACGCAGCAATACCTTTCCTAATGTTCCGACTTCTGCCGAAGCAGGCGTTCCTGGCTGGGAAATTGAGTCATGGGTGGGGCTATTTGCGCCAGCTAAAACACCTGCACCAGTATTGGAGAAGTTACGAGGTGCCTTGAGCCAAGTTCTTACCAACCGCGAGCTACGCCAAAAGTTTGAAGCTTCTGCGGGTGAGGTGTACACGCTTGGGCCCAAGGAAACGGATGCATTTATCCAATCTGAGGGGCGAAAGTGGGCTGCTATTTTGAGAGACGCGGGTGTCAAGCCGCAGTAACTGTTTTAAGACGTTGGGTTGAGTTATCAGATTCATCAGGGATAGGCGACTTTCATATTGTTGGTCCGTCATTTACTTTGCTAAGGGTTCTCATGTTGAGATTGTTATGTTCAGCGCTTGTAGGACTTGTTTGTTGTTCTATGCCTTCTTGGACCCTTGCACAGGCATTTCCAAATAAACCACTTCGCATCATTGTTCCGTTTCCTCCTGGGGGTGGTGCGGAATCCACAGCGCGCCTCATGGCGATGAAGTTGAGTGAGGGCTTAGGCCAACCTGTTTTGGTTGAAACACGACCTGGTGCTGGAGGCAATATTGGTACTGAAGTTGTGGCCAAAGCTCAGCCAGACGGTTACACATTGCTGTTGGCAACCAGCGGTATGACCATACAGCCGCACCTTCAAAAAACCAGCTGGGATCCTTTGCGTGACTTTCTTCCCTTGGGGATCGTGGCCTCTTACAGTTTGGTCATTGCCGCTCACCCATCAGTTACAGCTCAAACTTTGCCTGAGTTGATCACTTATGCAAAGGCAAATCCGGGCAAGCTGACTTATGGCTCCTCCGGAAGTGGTGGCCCTTTACATTTGGGGGCGGAGTTGTTTGCATCTCAAACAGGCATCAAGTTACTGCATGTTCCTTACAAAGGCAATGCTCCAATGACTCTTGCCATTCTCTCTGGAGAAATCAATCTGGTTTTCGATAGCCCTGTTGGACCACTGCCCAACATTCGAGCTGGCAAGCTTAGAGCTTTGGCTACTACCGGTCAAAGGCGAACGCAAAGTCTCCCCGAGGTTCCTACCGTTCGGGAGATTCGTGAACTCAACCTTCCTCAATTTGAATATGAGTCATGGAATGGCTTGGCTGTTCCAGCAGGCACCCCAGCTGACGTGGTGCGTCGACTGAGTCAAGAGGTGAAAAAAATTACCTCTCTTCCTGACGTGAGAGAGCGCTTCTTGGCTTTAGGTTATGACCCACGTAATGATGGAGCTGAAGACATGGCAAGCCAGATGGCAAATGATTTTCAGAGATTTGGGCAGGTCATCAGACAGGTTGGCATCAAGCTTGATTGAAAAGCAAGCTAACTTCCTTTACGGGATCAAAAAACTCTCTGGGAAACTGGGCAACCTGATCTGCAATTAAATCTGAAACCACTTGTTGAGCCTGTGATGCCGGTCGAACATGTTGAGCCGTCAGAGCCACCACACGGGGTATCTCAGGTTGTATCAATCGAGCAACTTTTAGCTGACCTGTGTTTGAGTCAGACTCCAGCGCCATTGGGCCCAGCAAGGTAAAGCCAAGTCCGAGTAAAACCATTTGTTTTTGAACAGACAAAGAGTCAGCTTCAAGTACGACCCGCAAATCAAAACCATGACTATCTGCAACGCGGTCCAGTAAATCCCGCCACAAGCTCGGACGCCTGGGCAAAATCAGAGGGAGATCTTTTAGAGCCTTGAAGGGAACACTTTCTCTATTTAAGAAGTCATCGTCTTGCCGCCCAACAA
>Ga0214921_10004251_pt1 | contig 21217 bp, 18 predicted proteins | sample LL1505_MetaG_FD_177992 | JGI IMG/M metagenome (GOLD analysis project Ga0214921, IMG submission 177992) | Freshwater microbial communities from Lake Lanier, Atlanta, Georgia, United States - LL-1505 | ecosystem: Environmental > Aquatic > Freshwater > Lake | place: USA: Georgia | collected...
CACGGTGGATGGGGTGTCGCTCACGGTCAATCGGGTGGAAGATTCCGCGGCGAAAGGGGTTACCCGGATTGAAATCAATGTGATTCCGCATACGATGGCAGTTACCACGCTGGGTCGCCTGAAAGTCGGTGATTTCGTAAACATCGAAGTCGATCAGATTGCCCGTTACTGCGAAAGGCTCATGGCCTCGAAATGAACGCTCCGCTTGACGCTGAACTAGCCCGCGCGCTGCGTCGTGTGACGCTGGATGACAAGTACGCCCTCGAACATGGGCGTGCCTTCATGAACGGTAATCAAGCCCTGGTGCGGTTGCCGATGCTGCAGCGAGAGCGTGACCGCATCGCAGGCTTGCGCACCGCTGGCTTCATTTCGGGTTATCGCGGTTCGCCCCTCGGCGCGCTCGATCAGGCACTCTGGAAAGCCCGCGAGCATCTGGACCGCCAGCAGATTGTTTTTCGACCTGGCGTCAATGAAGAGTTGGCGGCCAACGCCATTTGGGGAACCCAGCAGATTGGCTTGTTTCCCGGTGCCAATGCCGATGGCGTGTTTGGTCTCTGGTACGGCAAAGGCCCCGGAGTCGATCGCTGCAGCGATGTGTTCAAACATGCCAACGCGGCCGGATCGGCGCCACATGGCGGCGTGATTGCCGTCGCTGGCGACGATCACGGCGCCAAGAGCTCGACCTTGCCGCATCAGAGTGAGTTTATTTTCAAGGCCTGCGGCATGCCGGTGTTCTATCCGGCCGGGGTTCAGGAGTTTTTGGACTTTGGCCTGCACGGTTGGGCGATGTCGCGCTGGTCGGGGCTTTGGGTTGCGATGAAGGCGGTGACCGATGTGGCGGAATCCTCAGCCGCCGTCGTCATCGACCCCGATCACGTCACCATCCATTTGCCCAATACAGATGAGTTGCCGCCGGGGGGGCTCAACATCCGCTGGCCCGACAGTCCAATTGCGCAGGAGCAGCGCCTGTTGGACTACAAGGGCGATGCAGCGCTCGCTTACATTCGCGCCAACCGGCTGAATTTCACCGCCATCGATTCGCCCAGTGCCTGGCTTGGCCTGGTGGCCGCTGGGAAGTCGTATCTCGACACCCGCCAAGCCCTCGACGATCTCGGTCTCGACCCCGCGACCTGCTCGGTCGTGGGTATCCGCTTGTTCAAGTGTGGTGTGGTCTGGCCACTGGAGCCCAGCTCCATGCGGGCGTTCGCGACCGGACTTCGGGAAATCTTCGTCATCGAAGAAAAACGCTCGCTCGTCGAATCCGCCGTCAAGGAGGCGCTCTACGACTGGCGCGATGATCTTCGCCCGCGGATCTTTGGGAAGTCGGGTCCTGACGGTCGCCATACTGCCGAATTCGGGGCTGGTTCCCGCCGTGATTGGCTCCTGGCGCCCTACGGCGAGCATTCGCCGGCCATGATTGCGCGGGCGATTGGTCGCCGTCTGATCGCCGCCGAGCAAGAGGGGCGGACGCTTCCGTCCGATATCCGTGCCCGAATTCAAACGCGCCTGGCGATTCTTGAGGCCAAGGAACGCAAACCGATCCTGTTGCGGGTTGAGTCGGTCGAGTCGGTTGAGTCAGTCGAGTCGGTCAGGTCGACCGAACCGGTTCAAGCGGTCGAATTGCAGCGCACGCCGACATTCTGTTCGGGTTGTCCGCACAACACGTCGACACATGTCCCGGAGGGCTCGAGGGCGCTGGCCGGGATCGGATGTCATTTTATGGCGCAGTGGGATCCTGCGCGCCGCACCGATACCTTTTCTCAAATGGGCGGGGAGGGGGCGGCCTGGATCGGTCAGGCACCCTTCTGCGAGACGCCGCACGTGTTCGCCAACATGGGCGATGGGACCTACTTTCATTCCGGGGTTTTGGCCATTCGTGCTGCCGTCGCCGCCCGCGCGACAATGACCTACAAGCTGCTCTACAACGACGCGGTGGCCATGACCGGCGGGCAACCGCTGGACGGCAGTCTCACCGTGCCCCAAGTCGTGGCGCAATTGCGTGCCGAGGGCGTCCGCGAAGTCGTGATCGTGACCGACGAGCCCGAGAAATATCGGCGCGGCGCGGGCGCTTCTGGCTCCACCAGGTCCGCCCATGCGGCTGGGCCCGACGGTGACACCATGATGGCGCACGCCTTGGATGATGTGCGGGTCGAACACCGGGACCACCTTGACGCCGTGCAGCGTCGTCTGCGCGAGGTGGCTGGCGTGACAGTGATTGTGTACGACCAGACCTGTGCGTCGGAGAAGCGCCGCAGGCGCAAACGCAAGGGCCCCGACGGACAACCAGGGTTCCCCGACCCCGCCCGTCGCGTCGTGATTAACGAATCGGTTTGCGAGGGCTGTGGTGACTGCACTGTTCAGTCGTCTTGTGTCTCCGTCGAGCCCTTCGAAACACCGCTCGGCCGCAAACGCAAAATCAACCAGTCGTCGTGCAACAAGGATTTTTCCTGTCTGAAGGGATTCTGCCCAAGCTTTGTGACAGTCGAGGGCGGGAAGTGGCGCGGTCGGTCCCAGGCTGTTGTGCAAAACCGAAACCAGGTCGCGAGCCCCTCTTTGGAATGGCCAGAACTGCCTGACCCTACGGTCGCATCGGTTGATTCAAGCCCCTCGAGCGGGATTTCAGCGCGTCCCTACAGCATTCTGGTGACCGGAGTTGGCGGGACCGGAGTCGTCACCATTGGGCAGTTATTGGGGATGGCGGCTCATCTCGACGGGCGAGGCGTTGCTGTGCTTGACATGGCGGGCCTTGCGCAGAAGGGCGGTGCGGTGACTTCGCATATTCAGATCGCGCAGACGCAGGACCAACTCTTCGCGACCCGGGTCGCGATTGGCGAAGCGCAATTGGTCATTGGCGGCGATCTCGTGGTGACGGCTGGTGCCGACTCACTGGCCCGGATGCGGCCAGGTGTCACCCGAGTCATCCTGAACGCCGATGTGGCGCCCACGGTAGAGGCTCTGCGCAATCCAGACTGGCGTTTTCCCGAAGCGCAACTGCGTGCGGATTTGTTGGCAACCGTGGGGTCGGATTCGGTCGATTGGGTTGCCGCTCAGCGACTGGCTGTAGCCCTGTGTGGAGATACGCTTTTTGCGAATCCATTCATGCTTGGTTGGGCCTGTCAGCGGGGTTGGTTACCGGTGACCCGGGCGGCGCTGGAGCGGGCAATTGAACTCAATGGCGCGGCAGTGCCAGCCAACCTGGCCGCATTTTTGTGGGGACGGCGTGCCGCACATGATTTTGCCGCCGTCTCGACGGAGGCGTTTGGGGCATCTCAAGTCGAATTATCGACCTCAACGGTTGCGCCACTCGACGCAATCGTCGAACTGCGCGCACGGCACCTCACCGATTATCAGAACCAGACATTGGCCCAACGCTACAAGGATCTGGTCGATCGCGTGCGGCAGGCGGAGCTTGGGGTGCTAGGCGCGAGGGCCCGCGTTGTTGAAGGCCTCGATGGGGGCATCGGGGATGGCGCCGGTATGCGCTTATCCGAAGCTGTGGCTCAGCAGTATTTCCGCCTGCTGTCCTACAAGGACGAGTACGAGATTGCGCGTCTGCACTCGGATCCAAGATTTCTGGATCGACTACGTCAACAATTTGAGGGCGACTGGTCCTTGCGATTTCACCTTGCGCCCCCGGGCTTGGCCAGGGTGGATCCCCTGACGGGTCGGCCCCGCAAAATCGCCTTCGGGCCCTGGATGTTGCCGGTCTTTCGGGGATTGGCGCGGCTGAAATTCTTGCGCGGTACGGTCTTTGATCCGTTTGGCATGACGGAGGAGCGGCGTCAGGAGCGGGGGTTGATCGTCGAATATGAGGCATTGATCGAGGAACTGCTTCGCGGTCTTAACCCGCAAACTCACGCCCTCGCAGTCAAATTAGCTCGAATTCCCGAGCATATTCGGGGATTCGGCCTGGTCAAAGAGGCCAATCTGCAGAGGGTTCGGGGGGATTGGCGAGACTTGCTTACGCAGTGGCGGGAGGGCAATCGCCTACAATCCGCGCCATGACCCTTGCAGCTATTCCCGAAATCCTGGCCGAGTTGCGCGCCGGCCGCATGGTGGTTCTGGTCGACGAAGAAGATCGCGAGAACGAAGGCGATTTGGTGATGGTCGCTCAGCATGCCACTGCGGAGGCCATCAACTTTATGGCCAAGTACGGCCGGGGGCTGATTTGTCTCACCCTCACCGAGGCTCGATGCCAGCAACTGAACCTTCCGCTGATGGTGCAGGCGCGGGGTAATGGAACCCGATACGGGACCAATTTCACGCTATCGATCGAGGCGGCCGAAGGCGTGACGACCGGTATTTCGGCGGGCGATCGAGCGCGCACCGTTCAGGCTGCGGTCAACCGGCATGCGCGGCCCTCGGATTTGGTTCAGCCCGGACATATATTTCCCTTAATGGCGCGTCCAGGGGGCGTCCTGATGCGTGCCGGCCATACCGAGGCAGGCTGTGATTTGGCGCAGGCCGCGGGGTTCGAGCCCGCCGCGGTGATCTGCGAGATTTTGAATGAAGACGGGACGATGGCCCGTTTGCCTGATTTGACTCAGTTTGCACACGAGCACGGACTCAAGATCGGCGCGATTGCCGACCTGATCCAGTACCGAAGTGCGACCGAAAGTCTGGTCGAGCGGATCACCGAGCGCGATATCGAGACGCCGTGGGGGCCGTTCCGGCTCGCTGCGTGGCGTGATCAGCCCGGGGGCGAACCGCACCTTTCGCTGGTCAAGGGCTCGATCGGTGCAGATATCGAAACACTGGTTCGTGTCCATGAACCGCTGTCAGTGTTGGACCTGCTCACAGCAGACGCGGGTGGACACTCGTGGCCGATTGCGCGGGCGATGGCGGCGATTGCAGCGGCCCCATCCGGTGTGTTGGTCATGATTCATTGCGCCCCCCCTGCCGAGGTCTTGTTCGACCAGATCCATCGTATGGCCCCTGCGGCGTCTCCCTCGGCTTCCACTAAGGCATCAACGGAGCGGGGAGTCGCGGTTGGCGTCAGTTCAGCGGAGCGCACTGCAGGTCAGGATCTTCGTAACTACGGGGTGGGAGCGCAGATTCTGCGCTCGCTCGGTGTGCGCAGAATGCGCCTGCTCTCGCGTCCGCGCAAAATGCCGAGCATGGCAGGTTATGGCCTTGAAGTGACTGGATTTCAGAATGAATCTTGATATTGAACGTGGGTCGCTTGAAGGCGATGGAGTTCGGATTGGTATTGTCCAGGCTCGATTTAACGATACGGTCTGTGATGGGCTGAGGCAGGCTTGTGTCAGTGAGTTGCTCCGACTCGGCGTATTGGCAGAGGACATCTTCCTGTGCTCGGTGCCGGGGGCTCTCGAAATGGGTATCGCGCTGCAGCGCCTCGCCCGGACCGGGGAGTTTGATTCGCTGATCGCGCTCGGCGCCGTGATTCGGGGCGACACCTACCACTTTGAGGTGGTGTCCAATGAAAGCGCCGCCGCGATCCAGCGGGTCTCGCTGGACGAGTCGATTCCAATTGCCAACGGCATTCTGACTTGCGACACTGACGCGCAGGCCGAAGTTCGGATCATTGGCAAGGGTGCGGACTGCGCACGCGTGGCCATTGAAATGGCGCATGTTTGCGCAACCCTGACCCTGCTCGGGATCTCGCCGGACGAACTGGACGCCGACGTCGACGCCGACGCCGACGCCGATTCAGGCGGCGCGGCGAAGGCCGTCTCAAATCCGTGAATGACGGGCCCGAACCCGACGATCGTTCGCCCACGCGAAGCGCTCGTCGGCGTGCGCGGGAGTTCGCGCTGCAAGGGCTTTATCAATGGTTGGTTGCGCAAACCGACGTCGCCATGATCGAGGCGCAGATCGTGGTTTTGCCCGAGTTTGAGCGCTCGGATACCGACCTTTTCAGATCGATTCTGCGGGGCGTGATTCTCGAAGCGGCCACCCTGCACAAAACAATCGTGCCGCTGATTGACCGGCCCTTGATCCAGTTGAGTCCCGTGGAGCATGCGGCGATTTTGATTGGTGCGTGGGAGTTCTCCCATGCACCGGAGACCCCTTATCGTGTCGTGATCAACGAGGCTGTTGAAATCGCGAAGTCGTTTGGAGGGACTGACGGCTATCGCTATGTCAATGGCGTGCTGGACAAGGTGGCCGCTCGCTTGCGGCCGACCGAGCGCCCAAATGGACGAGTTTGACCTGATTCGACAGTTTTTCGTCCGAGAGGGGGGGCCGCCGAGGGTGCCCCTAAAACCAGGATCGCTCGCTGGGGCGCTTCTCGGCCCGGGTGATGATTGTGCGTTACTGGGCGCGACCACGACAGCAGCGGCACGGTTCGCGGTAACGACCGATTTGCTGGTTGAAGGAGTGCATTTTTTTTCAGATGTCGATCCGCAGACGCTCGGGCACAAGGCGCTTGCGGTCAACCTCTCTGACCTCGCCGCGATGGGTGCGCGCCCAGTCGCCTACCTTCTGGCCTTGGCGTTACCCCGCGCCGATATCGACTGGTTAGAGGGCTTTGCACGCGGTCTCCATGCATTGGCCGACGTCTACGGGATTGAACTGGTTGGGGGTGACACTACGCGCGGCCCCTTGACGATTGCGATCACAGCTCTGGGCGAGGTCGATCCAGCGGCCGCTTTGCGCAGAGACCGGGCTCGCCTCGGCGATGACATTTGGGTTTCAGGTTGCTTGGGTGCGGCCGCATTCGCAGTGCGGGAACGCGTTCGCGGACACCCCTTGGCCGCTTCGCATCCCGCGCGAGCGCGACTCGAGCAACCGGTGCCCCGAGTCGAATTGGGGCTTGAACTTGCGAAATTGTCCGCCCAGGGTTTAGTCCATGCGGCGATCGATCTGTCCGATGGTCTCGCCGGGGATTTAAGCCATATTCTGGCGCGCTCGGGCGCGGCACTGGGTACGTCGGTCGGTGCCGTCCTGTGGGCTGACGCGTTACCTAACCACGAATGCCTGAACGGACTCATCGCCGAGGATCAGCATGATTTAATGCTGTTTGGCGGAGATGATTACGAACTGTTGTTGACTGCGCCGACGACGGGGCGCAGAGCACTGGAGCGCCTGGGGGATCTGCGCCGTATCGGCACTCTGGACACCGGACCGGCGTTGCGGTTGAGGGATGGCTCTGGCGATGAACGTGTCTTGCCCAATCGGGCATACCAGCATTTTCGGTCCGAGGCGGACCGACTTTGATTGAGCGGGGCGCATGTGATTGAGGTTATCGAATCCAATGCCAATCGGGTCCCGGTTAAGGCAACTGTCAGACCCGATTTTCACTTCATGCGTGCCAAGGCCTCCAGATGGATCGCGTTGGGGTTCGGCGCAGGGCTGTCGCCGGTTGCGCCCGGAACGGTAGGCACGCTCTGGGCCTGGGCGGCCTTTCTATGGATCGATCCCTGGGTCGGGGATATCGATTGGGCGTTGTTGATCTCGTTCGGAACGGTTCTTGGGACCATCGCGTGCCGCCGCACTGGCGAAGCACTGGGCGTTCAGGACCACGGTGCAATTGTTTGGGATGAAGTCGTTGCATTCTGGCTGGTGCTTTGGGTCCTGAATGGCTCATTTTCCCAACAGGTAACTGCCTTTCTATTGTTTCGGTTTTTCGACATCGTCAAACCGCCGCCGATTCGGTGGATTGATCGGACCGTCGGTGGGGGTTGGGGCGTCATGGCGGATGATCTGGCGGCCGCCATGATGACGTTGTTGGTGCTGGCCATTGGGCGGTCGCTGGGGTGAACAAACAATTGGCTGATCTTGACCCCGCGTTGCACCGTCTCCCCGGAAGAGAGTCTGCGCTCGACGACCTGGCCTTCTTTGTGGGCCAGCGTCTTGCCTCAATGGGCGCGCGGATCGTGACCGCCGAATCGTGCACAGGAGGTGAAATCGCACGTGCGCTAACCGAACGCGGCGGGGCGAGTGTCTGGTTCGATCGAGGTTTCGTGACTTACTCGAACCAAGCCAAACAGGACCAGTTGGGCGTGTCAGACGAGCTACTCAATGCCCATGGTGCAGTGAGTGAATCGGTGGCGCACGCGATGGCCGTGGGTGCCCTGCGGAGTCTGGGGCCCTCGCAGGCTGCCTTGGCGTTGTCGGTAACCGGAATTGCCGGCCCAGGTGGGGCTGTAGCGGGCAAACCGGTTGGAACCGTTTGTTTTGGTTGGGCCGGTCGCCCGATCGAATCAGGGCCAGTGTGGGCGGCCACTGCGACGGCCCACTGGGAGGGCGATCGCGCTGCCGTTCGGCGCGCTGCCGCCCACTACGCGCTAAGTACGGGTCTCGAGCACTGGTTACGCAACCAAACGTCCTAGCCTAAAGGTCTGGTTGTTTATACAGTAGTTCCGTGGGATACTTCCACGAGTCGAATCTCCACCCGCATCCATTTCCAACCATCCATATTCATCCCCAATCCAACTGAGGCACTCATGGAAGACATCAAGCAACGGGGCAAAGAAGGCGATCGCGCCAAGGCACTGGCGGCCGCACTGGCGCAGATCGAAAAGCAGTTCGGTAAGGGCTCCATCATGCGCCTCTCGGACGCCGAGATTCTCGCGCAAGATATCCAGGTCGTCTCAACTGGCTCGTTGGGCCTGGATATTGCGCTCGGTGTCGGGGGATTGCCCCGCGGTCGGGTCGTTGAAATTTACGGACCTGAGTCCTCTGGAAAGACGACGCTAACCTTGCAATGCATCGCCGAGATGCAAAAGATCAATGGGACTTGTGCGTTTATCGACGCAGAACATGCACTGGACACTCAGTATGCTGCCAAGTTGGGCGTCCGGCTTGAAGAGCTCCTGATCAGCCAGCCCGACACCGGGGAGCAAGCGCTCGAGATCGCTGATGCCCTGGTCCGGTCCGGCTCGGTTGACCTGATTGTGATCGACTCGGTCGCCGCGCTCGTTCCAAAGGCCGAGATTGAGGGTGAAATGGGCGATTCGCTCCCCGGGTTGCAGGCGCGGTTGATGAGCCAGGCGCTCCGTAAATTGACCGCGGCCATCAAGCGGACCAATACCTTGGTGATCTTCATCAACCAGATCCGCATGAAGATTGGTGTGATGTTTGGAAATCCAGAGACAACCACCGGCGGCAATGCACTCAAGTTTTACGCGTCGGTACGCCTCGACATCCGCCGGACGGGCTCGATCAAGCAGGGGGACGAGGTGATTGGTTCCGAGACCAGGGTCAAGGTCGTCAAGAACAAGGTTGCCCCACCGTTCCGACAAGCGGAATTCGACATCCTGTATGGCGAAGGTACCTCTCGCGAGGGTGAAATCCTCGATCTGGGGGCTGAGGCTGGGGTCATTGAGAAGTCCGGCGCCTGGTATAGCTACGCGGGTAGCCGCATTGGCCAGGGTAAGGATAATTCTCGGCAAACCCTGCGGGAAAATCCCACGCTGGCGATGGAGCTCGAGAATAAGGTTCGTCTCCATTACGGCGTCCGTTCGCGACTAGGCGTGATTGAAGGCGGCGCACCAGCAGTCGAGGCGGCGTAATAACCGGGGCTCGCCGAGTCTCGCCAAATGGCATTCACACTGTCGTTGCGGGCCAGGGCGCTTCGCTTTCTGGCCATCCGTGAGCACAGTCGCCTCGAACTTTCCCGAAAGCTCAGCCGTTATCTGGGTGAGGCCGAGGCTACGGATGCACTGGAAGTCCTTTTAGACGAACTCGAGCGCGACGGCTGGCTCTCGGACCAACGGTTTGCCGAACATTGGGTGGCGAGCCGCTCAAACCGGTTCGGCGATGCCCGAATCCGGCAGGAGTTGCGAGCCCGTGGCATTGACGCCGACAAGGCATCGTCGCCCTTAAAGGCGAATGCGCTTGAGAACAGCGAACATGCAAGGGCGTTCGAACTCTGGCAACGCCGATATGGTGGGGAGGCTGCGGTGGATCTCAATGAGCGGGCGCGCCAGACCCGTTTTCTGATGCAGCGGGGCTTTTCGGGCGAGGTTGTATCCCGGATTGTTCGCGGGCAAGCGCCGCGCTAATGCGTGGCTGGCGTTCGATGCCTGGCCCTGCTTGCGGTGTTCGCCCCATGTTACGATTCGGCGCGCTCAACATGGGCGCTCGTGCTCCTGGTTGTCGGCAAAGGTCTGAACGATGAAAATCCACGAATACCAAGGCAAAGAAATTCTCAAGCGCTATGGCGTCCAGGTGCCCCGAAGCATCGCCTGCCATACCGTTGATGAAGCGGTCCATGCCGCAGAGTCGCTTGGAGGCCCAGTCTGGGTCGTTAAAGCGCAGATTCACGCCGGCGGACGTGGCAAGGGCGGCGGGGTCAAGGTAGCCAAAACGGTTGAAGACGTTCGTGCCCGCGCCAGCGAAATTCTTGGGATGCAGCTGGTTACACATCAAACCGGACCCCACGGCCAACAAGTTCGGCGCCTCTTAATTGAAGAGGGTGCTGACATCCGTCACGAGTACTACGTTGGCCTGGTGATTGACCGAGGTTGTCAGCGACCGGTCATGATGGCCTCGAGCGAAGGCGGCATGGATATTGAGGAGGTCGCGGCGCACACGCCTGAGAAGATCTTCAAGGCGGAGATCAACCCGACCATCGGTCTGACCGACGAGCAGGCAGACGACCTCTCGCACAAAATTGGTATCCCAGCCGCCTCCGTGGCCCGGGCCCGAGTCGCGTTGCAGGGGCTCTACAAAGCGTTTTGGGAAACCGACTCCGCGTTGGCCGAAATCAACCCGCTGATCCTTGCAGGCTCTGGTGACATCATTGCGCTGGATGCGAAGCTCAATTTCGATTCAAACGCCTTGTTCCGGCATCCTGAAATCGTCGAATTGCGTGATTTGGATGAGGAAGACCCGGCTGAGATCGAGGCCTCCCGTTTTGATCTCTCGTATATTTCCCTCGATGGGAATATCGGTTGTCTTGTCAACGGGGCTGGGCTCGCAATGGCCACCATGGACACGATCAAACTGTTCGGCGGCGAGCCCGCCAACTTTCTGGACGTCGGTGGTGGGGCGACGACTGAAAAGGTGACCGAGGCCTTCAAGATCATGGGGAACAACCCAAACTTGCGGGCAATCCTGGTCAATATTTTTGGCGGGATCATGCGCTGCGATGTGATCGCCGAAGGCTTGATCAATGCCAGCAAAGTCGTCGGGCTCACGGTGCCTTTAGTTGTTCGAATGAAAGGCACTAATGAAGAACTGGGCCGCAAAATGATTGCGGAATCGGGTCTTCCTATTATTTCGGCCGAGACGATGGCCGAAGCCGCCGAGCGCGTTGTGCTCGCTGCCCGCGGCTGACCGTCCACACCGAACGCTCTCCAGCCTTTACAATCTTCGCAGTATCTCCGGACGGTCAACGATGTCGATCCTGATCAACAAGGACACCAAGGTCATCACGCAGGGAATCACCGGTAAGACCGGTCAGTTCCATACGCGGATGTGCCGGGACTATGCCAACGGCCGCGCGGGCTTTGTCGCCGGCGTCAACCCGAAAAAAGCGGGTGAAGATTTCGAAGGTATCCCGATTTTTGCGAGTGTTCGCGAAGCGAAGGCATCCACCGGGGCCACGGTTTCTGTGATCTATGTGCCGCCGGCCGGTGCTGCGGCCGCGATTTGGGAGGCTGCAGAGGCGGGCCTCGATCTCGTGATCTGTATCACTGAGGGAATTCCGGTTCGGGACATGGTCGAGGTACGCGAGCGGATGCGTCGCGAAAATCGCCACACCTTACTGTTGGGCCCAAATTGCCCGGGCGTCATCACCCCAGAAGAGTTAAAGATCGGGATCATGCCAGGCCACATTCATCGCAAGGGTCGGATTGGAGTGGTGTCGCGCTCGGGCACGCTGACCTACGAGGCGGTCGGTCAACTGACTGAACTCGGTCTGGGTCAGTCCTCGGCAGTGGGAATCGGCGGCGACCCGGTCAATGGCCTGAAACACATTGATGTGTTGCGCTTATTCAATGACGACCCTGATACCGACGCGGTCGTCATGATTGGTGAGATCGGCGGATCCGACGAAGAAGACGCTGCGCGGTGGGCCAAAGAGCACATGAAGAAGCCAATCGTGGGCTTCATCGCGGGAGTGACCGCACCCGAAGGCAAGCGAATGGGCCATGCTGGCGCGATTGTCTCGGGTGGCAAGGGAACGGCCCAAGAAAAACTCGATGTGATGAGCAGTTGCGGGATTCGAGTGACCAAGAATCCTTCCGAGATGGGCAAGTTACTGCTCGCAGCGCTTTGACTAGGCAACTAATTCGAACACACCCCGTTTATTAAATAGCAGTTCCAATGGTTGATCTCGCCTCCCCTGACTTTTGGTTAGCGCTTGGAAAGATCATCTGGGTCAACATCTTGTTGTCCGGTGATAATGCCGTTGTGATCGCGCTCGCGGCCAGATCTCTGCCGCCTCAGCAGCAGAAACAGGCGATCATGATCGGATCGGGGGCTGCGATCGCGATGCGAATCGTGCTCACGCTCGTTGCAGCGCAGTTACTGCTGCTGCCGTACCTGAAACTCGTTGGCGCGCTACTCCTTCTGTACATTGGCGTCACGCTGCTGCTACCGGAAGAAGAATCGGATGACGGAGGGTCTGGGGTAACCTCTTCGATGGCTACGGCGGTTCGCACAATTCTGATTGCGGATCTGGTCATGAGTCTGGACAACGTGATCGCTGTCGCAGCCGCTGCAAACGGTAATGTGCCGTTACTGATCATCGGGCTAGCGACATCAATCCCCTTGGTGATTTTTGGTTCCACCCTTCTGCTGAAGGTCATCGAGCGTTTCCCGGCGATCGTCTGGGCTGGCGCTGCCTTGCTGGGGTTCATTGCTGGCGAGATTTCGGTGAGCGATCCGGCTGTGGCTGGATGGTTTGCCGAGCAGGAAGCCGCCTGGGGCCTTGGAGATCATCGCCTCGAGTTGCTTGCCGGAGCGGTCGGCGCCGCCTTGGTCCTGGGGGTAGGTAAAGCGCTATTGAGTCGTCGGGCGGCACTCGCCAATTCAACGGCCCTCTGACTGACGACGATACGTCTGTGGTATTCTCGAAAGTTATCGTTTAATACGAGCAGTTAACGAGAGTTTTATGTCAAACGTCAGGATCAAGGAAAACGAGCCCTTTGATGTCGCCCTGCGGCGATTCAAGCGCACGATCGAGAAAGCGGGAATCATCACAGAACTGCGTGCGCGCGAGTTCTATGAGAAGCCCACCGCCGAGCGAAAGCGCAAAAAGGCGGCCGCAGTCAAGCGTCATTACAAGCGCATTCGTAGCCAGCAGTTGCCCAAGCGCATGTACTGATCGCACGTTCTCAGCCTCTTGAATTCATGAGCCCACTGGCAAGTCGTGGGTTTGCTCTCAGGGAGTGATTCAGGATGACACTGAAGGAACAGATTCAGGACGACATGAAAGCGGCCATGCGGGCCAAGGATGCTGCTCGGCTGGGCACTATTCGCCTATTGATTGCGGCGTTTCGCCAGCGTGAAATCGATGACCAGACCGAACTCGACGATCTGGGCGTAACCGCGGTCATCGACCGCATGCTCAAGCAGCGGCGTGACTCCATCGCGCAGTTCGAAGCGGCCGGGCGTGAAGATTTGGCGGTCCAAGAGCGGTCCGAGGTGGATGTGCTCAGTGCGTATCTGCCCCAGCCATTTTCGGATACTGAACTCGATGCGGTCATCGATGCGGCATTGGGTGAAGCTCTTGCATCGAAGAGCGACGGCTCTGACGCTCTGTCGGCGGCGGACATGGGTCGGGTGATGGGTATTTTGAAGCCCCGTCTCGCGGGCCGAGCGGATGTCTCGAAGGCATCCAGCTTGGTCAAGGGTCGTCTTTCGGCGGTCAAATAGGCCGCCTTCAGCAGGTGGCGAGCAGGCGTTTTGACCTGCTGCGGCCCTGATGCGCTGTGATCCCGCAGTCATTCATTCAGGAATTGTTGGCCCGCGTTGACATTGTCGATGTCGTCGGTCGCCATGTGAAGTTGCGCAAGGGCGGCGCCAACTGGATGGGCTTGTGCCCTTTCCATGGTGAAAAATCACCTTCTTTTTCGGTCAGTCCAGTCAAACAGTTTTATCACTGCTTCGGTTGCGGCCAGCACGGAACCGCCATTGATTTTTTGATGGCGTTTTCAGGCTACGGTTTCGTCGACGCGGTCAAGGATCTGGCTCAAGACCTAGGGCTTAAAGTGCCTAACGAACAGGATGACCGGGACCCCAAGGCCGCGGCTGCCCGGGCACGCGCGCCCGATCTCATCGAGACGGTTGAGCGGGCGGCAAAATTTTATGGGGCTCGCCTGCGTGATGCGCCGCACGCGATCGAGTATCTCAAGCGCCGCGGGCTTTCCGGGCAAACCGCAGCGAGATTTAGGATCGGCTACGCCCCGGCTGGTTGGCAAGCTCTGGAGGCGGAATTTGGAGATTATGGGGACCCGAATCTGGTTGAGTCAGGATTGGTGATCTCGCCTGAAGCGGTGTCGGATCCCTCGCTAAGTGCGGCATCAGAACCGGCATCAGAACCGGCATCAGAGGCGCGGGCCGTTCGGCGCAAGCGTTACGATCGGTTCCGCGATCGAATCATGTTCCCGATCCGCAACGCCCGCGGGCAGGTCATTGGTTTTGGCGGCCGCGTGATCGACCAGGGGGAGCCCAAGTACCTGAATAGTCCCGAGACGCCACTTTTCAGTAAGGGTCGAGAGCTCTACGGACTCTACGAAGCCCGCGACGCGTTGCGCCAGCTGAACGCAGCTGTCGTGGTTGAGGGCTATATGGATGTGGTGATGCTGGCTCAGCACGGTATCGAGAACGTGGTGGCGACCCTCGGTACCGCAACGACGCCGGATCATGTGCGGGTGTTGGCCCGTCAGGTGGATCGAATCACTTTTGCATTTGATGGTGATCGGGCTGGTCGAAAAGCGGCTTGGCGAGCACTTGAGGCGAGTCTTCCGCATGCAACTGATACGCGGCGGATCGAATTCTTGTTTTTACCTGCCACGCAAGATCCGGATAGTTTCGTGCGTGAAATGGGGGCCGAGGGTTGGGTCGCAGCGTTGGCCGAGGCGATGCCGCTGTCGGAGTTCTTGCTGCGCGAACTGTCCTCCCGCGTCAATTTAAGTCAGCCCGAGGGGCGTGCACAGCTTCAGTCACAGTCCCGCGAGTACATCTTGGCGCTTCCAGCGGCCGCGCTGCGTCAACAGTTAATTCGCCGGGTGGCGGATAGCGTTCAGGTCGGGGCGGAGGACCTTGAGCGCTTTTATGGGATCAGCGGACCGAGCGGACCTCGGTCAAGGCCGCCATTGCGCCGAGTCGCGCCGCAGCGGGCTACTGCCGTGCCAGCGGTCGAGCGCGTTTTTGGGTTGGCAGCCCGTCATCCGTCCCTTGCATTTGAGATTCCGCTGGACCCAAGCGACCTTACGCCGACGGTTGACCCAGGAGTCCGATGGGCCTACGCAGGGAGCGTCGCCGATTCGGCGTGCCTCACCCCAGCGGAACTGCCGGTCGAAGTTCAGTCCTGGTTGCGACGGCTGCGGACCTTGCCTGAGGGGGCCGCTCTCGCTTCGGTGCTTGCACTACTGAATGACTCGCCGGAACTGCTCACCCGCCTGAGCGCTCATGACGCATCTCCTTGGGCAAGCCTTTCGATTGATGAGGCCCGGCCTGAGTTCCATCGCTCGTTGGCTGAACTGGTTTTGGGGCGGCTTCAGGAAGAGATTGCCCAGTTGGTTGAAATCGGGCTTGCAGGTCCAGGGGATAGCGCGCGTTATCAGGGCCTACAGCGTCGAATGCTTGCCCTCAAGGCGGCCTACGGGCGCGTTCGACGCTAGGATATTGACAACGGCAGCAATGATCGCAGATCTCCGATGGTCATCCGCGTTATAATGTCAGGTTTCCCGCCGTGAGTTTGCCGTTCTGGTAAGTTTTGCGGCCATGATTCGATCAGCCCATCCGGCGCTTTCCGACAGGAGCGAAATGAAGACTGCCTCGAAGAATTTGGCCGATCAGGCCAATCCTGCGTCCACTGCGGCAAAACCCAAGCCCTCGGCAGCCAGTTCGGTAGTGAACCCGGCCACCAAACAGCCCGCGGGCGAGTCCAAAGGTGTAAAGGGTTCCAAAGTTGCCAAGGCGATCCCGGCGAAGGTCGCGCAAGTGGCTGCGACGCAAGCTTCCACTCCGGTCGCTAAGGTAGCTAAGGTAGCTAAGGTAGCTAAGGTAGCTAAGGTAGCTAAGGTCTCGGCCGAGACCAAGGTGACTAAGGTCGCCAAGGCTGCGTCGGCCCCGAAGTCTGTGCCTGCCGCTATATCGGCTACGGTCGTTAAAACTGACGCAGCAACCAAGGCGGCTGCGATTGCCAAGACGGCTAAGACGGCCAAGACGGCTGCCGTCCCCAAGGCCGCCGCGTCGGCGAAGGTCGCTACTCCGGCAACTCAGTCGAAGGCGACGAAGCCAGCAACGGCCGCGAAGCCAGCAACGGCCGCGAAGCCAGCGCCAGCTTCGACCAAAAGCACTGGCAGATCGGCGCCAAGTGCTCCAGCCGTTAAGCTCGCTGGCGCGGAAACAACACAGATTATTGCGCGTGCTGAGCAGGGGTCCAAGAAGGCCGCTGCGACTAAACAGCCAGCTGCCAAGGCTGAAGCGGTTCAGGCTTCCGTTGCCAAATCGACCGCTGCCAAACCCGTCGTTGCGAAGGCTTCCAGCAAGAAGGCCGGCTCGAAAACGGTCGAAGTGGCCGAGTCACCTCAAGTTGAGCCAGTTACAAAGACTGCAGATACCGCTAAGGCGACTGGTGCCGGTAAAGGTTCGAAGCCTGTCAAGGCGGTGAAGGGCGGCAAGGCCGCGGTGGCTAAGAAAGCCGTCGATGACCCGGATTCGTCAGGTGACGATGAGTTGGCTGGCGAAGAATCCGCTTCAGGCGAAATCGGTGGATTCGAAGAAGAAGTGGATAGCGATTCCGTGACTGAGGAAATCGTTGAAGTCGTCGTCCCGAAAAAAGGCAAGAGCCGTAAGGCGAGCGAACGCGCGCTGATGAAGGAGGCGCTGGCATTGCCCGCAAGTACTCCGGAGGAGCAGGAGGCGCGTCGTAACAAGTTTAAGCAACTAATTCGCCTCGGCAAAGAGCGTGGGTTCTTGACCTACGCCGAGATCAACGATCATTTGCCGCAGGATCTGGTTGAAGCCGAACAGATCGATTCGATCATCGGCATCATCAACGACATGGGGATTGCGGTTTACGAACAGGCGCCCGACGCCGAGACGTTGCTCATGAACGAGAATGTCCCGGTCGCATCGAGTGACGATGATGCCGAAGAGGAAGCCGAGGCCGCGTTATCGACCGTCGACAGTGAATTCGGCCGTACGACAGATCCAGTCCGCATGTACATGCGCGAAATGGGCTCGGTTGAACTTCTGACTCGCGAAGGCGAGATCGAGATTGCCAAGCGAATCGAGGACGGTCTGCGGCAGATGGTCCTGGCGATCAGCGCGTGTCCAACGACGATCGAAGAAGTCCTCAATTACTCCAGCAAGATAGACGCGGGCACCTTGCGGATCGACGAGGTTGTCGACGGATTGGTTGACCCTAATGCCAAGGACGTGAGCTTCGCACCGCCACCTTCGCTGGAGGCGCTCGAAGAGGAGGAAGGCGATGCGGAGGTCGATCCCGCGGCGGCCAGCGGCAAGCAACTCGAGGAAATGAAAAAGGCGGCGGTTGAGAAGTTCGCATTGATCACCGAGGGCTTCAGCGCCATGCGCGCGGCCAATGAAAAGCAGGGCTACAAGAGCTCTGCTTATCTCAAAGCCCAGGCAGCGATCCAGGAAGCGTTAATGACGATCCGTTTTACGGCCAAGATCGTTGAAAAGCTTGCGGATACATTGCGGACTCAGGTCGAAGAGGTCCGGACGCTTGAGCGGGCGATTCTTAATATCAGTGTCGATAAGGTCGGCCTGCCACGTGATTTGTTTATTCGTCGATTCCCCGGCAACGAGACCAATCTGCGCTGGAGCGAAAAGTTGGTGCTCGAGGTCACCGAACAGGGCGCTCCGTACGTTGGAATTCTGCGCCGTAATATCCCGGCGATTCAGGACTTACAGCAGAAGCTAATCGACCTCCAGGCCAGGGTCATGTTGCCATTGCCCGATCTCAAAGAGATCAACAAGCAAATGGCGATGGGCGAGGCCAAGGCACGTAAGGCCAAGCGCGAAATGACAGAGGCCAATTTGCGCCTCGTGATTTCGATCGCCAAGAAGTACACCAACCGGGGACTGCAGTTTTTGGATCTGATCCAGGAAGGCAATATCGGTTTGATGAAGGCGGTCGATAAGTTTGAATATCGGCGCGGATATAAGTTTTCGACCTATGCCACTTGGTGGATCCGACAGGCTATTACGCGTTCCATCGCTGACCAAGCTCGTACGATCCGAATTCCGGTGCATATGATCGAAACGATCAACAAAATGAACCGGATTTCACGCCAGATCCTGCAGGAAACCGGGATCGAGCCGGATCCCGCGACGCTTGCGATCAAGATGGAGATGCCGGAAGAAAAAATTCGCAAGATCCTCAAGATCGCCAAAGAGCCGATTTCGATGGAAACGCCGATCGGTGATGATGACGATTCGCACCTTGGCGACTTCATTGAGGACACCGCGACCCTTGCTCCGGCCGATGCTGCGTTGCACGCGTCCATGCACAACGTGGTCAAGGAAGTGCTGGATTCGCTGACGCCGCGCGAGGCCAAGGTTCTGCGGATGCGCTTCGGGATCGAAATGAGCACCGATCACACGCTTGAAGAGGTCGGTAAGCAATTTGATGTGACACGCGAGCGGATTCGCCAGATTGAGGCCAAAGCGTTGCGTAAATTGCGCCATCCAAGTCGGGCCGACAAGCTCAAGAGCTTCCTCGAGGGTCAGTGACCGAACCGGTTTTCCAGGGCCTATAGCTCAGTTGGTTAGAGCAGAGGACTCATAATCCTTTGGTCCCAGGTTCAAGTCCTGGTGGGCCCACCAACATGAAGATGGACTGCAGTGATGTAGTCCATTTTCTTATCACGCGTTGTGACTTCCTTCAACTCGCATTTACCTCGACGTTCGCTTGAAGATTGCGGTTCTGAGTCGGAATTTCTCTGCATCGGCTGGCGGGGCTGAGCGATATGCAATGGCGCTCGTGGAGGGACTGGCTCAGAGTCACGAAATCCATGTCTTCTCGCAGTTCTGTGACCATCAAGACCCTCGAGTAATTTACCGAGCGGTACCTCGGTTCCTGGTTCGCCCACGCTGGACCAATCAGTTATTTTTCGCGGCCTACACGTGGTGGGCGACTCGGCGCGGGTTCGATATCGTTCATTCGCATGAGAACACTTGGCATGGGACGATTCAGACCGTTCATGTGCTGCCAGTCTGGTTTAACTACTTTTCTGACCGCCGAGATCCGGGACGCGGTGCCTTATTGCCGAAGGCCATTCGCAACGCACTGCGCTGGACTCAGGTTTGTACGAGTCCGCGTCTTTTGACGTATCTCGGTCTCGAGCACCTCAGGTTCCGTTCCCAATCTGGGCGGTTTATTGTTTGCGTTTCTCAGACTCTTCGGCAGGTTATGGCCGAAACATTTCCGGCAGGTAAGGGCTCCCTGCGGGTCATTGCTCCAGGTTTGTCTGCAGTCGCTGGCCGTTGTTCGCCCACGGAGCGAACCGACGCAAGGATCAAGCTAGAGTTGCCAATCGAGGGGCGATGTCTGCTCTTCGTAGGCAAGCAATTTCGAAAGAAGGGGCTACCTGCTTTGCTGGAGGCCTTGCAAGACATTGGCGATGATGTTTTTCTTCTTGCGATTGTTGCCGAGGAACTCGTGAGCGAGGCTCTTGAGTTGGTTGGCAAGCATCAGTTGGGCGCGCGGGTCAGGGTGCGCGGTACCGTCTCTATGATGGAGTTAGCCTACCGCGCCGCCGATTGCCTGGTGCATCCTACGCTCGAAGATACTTACGCGATGGTTGTTCTTGAGGCCATGTCATATGGTCTGCCGGTGATCGTCAGTGCTGCTGAATTTTGCGGTATTTCTGCTGAATTAAATGATGGTGAAAATGCGTTGATTTTGAATGATCCAAAATCTCGAAATGAACTGCGAATCGTGATCGATCGAGTGTTCAACGATGTTGGCCTGAGCGAACGCTTGAGTGCCGGAGGGATTGATTTTGCTCGGGGCCGCGCGTGGTCTGAGGTCGTTATTTCTTATGAAATTGTTTTTCGGGATTCGGTTGCGGCAGGCTAATGCCCCGCTATGACAGAGCGCACGCGATGGCAATCCCTATCCTGATGTATCACCAAATCGCCCAGCCTGGTCCGCGGGGTACCCCCCTGAGGGGATTGACGGTGTCTCCGCGGGTGTTCGCGCAGCACATGAAGGTGTTGCGACTCCTGGGTTATCGCGGGCTGTCAATGGGCGCTCTGACACCCTATCTCACTGGTGAGAGATCGGGGCGCGTAGTTGGCATTACTTTTGATGATGGTTATCTCAATAATTTACAGAATGCCCTCCCGATTCTTCAGCGTCAGGGGTTCAGTTCGACGTGTTACGTCGTCTCCGGAGAAATAGGCAGCACAAACCGCTGGGACGCGGACCTGGGCATCGCGCAGGTGCCGTTGATGGACCATTCGGCGCTTCAGGCCTGGATTGAAGGGGGGCAGGAAGTGGGGTCGCACACACGCAGTCACGCCAATCTCACGCAGGTTAACCCGCAACAACTCGAAGCCGAGATTTGTGGTTCGCGACAGGAGTTGGAGTCTCTACTGACGCAAGAGGGGGGTGTGCAGCACTTCTGTTACCCCTATGGGAGTTTGGACGGTGCGGCCCTCGCGATGGTGGCCCGGGCCGGTTATCGAACCGCTACAACGACAGCACGCGGCCGGGTCGATCCGGGTCGTCAACCAAATCCATTGGCGTTGCCTCGCGTCCGAGTTAACCGGACCACAACGTTTTTGCACCTTGCGCTGAAGTGTCTTACCAATTACGAAGATCGATCAGCGGCTTGAACCGTCCGCCCCTCAAAACCGCATTCGATTGATGCCGTCGAGCGCCGCATTTTTGTAACACTCGGCGAGGGTCGGATAGTTGAAAACGGCGTCGGCCAGGTAATCGATCGTGCCGCCGAGTGCCATCACCGCCTGCCCGATATGGATTAACTCGGTCGCGCCTTCGCCCAGAATGTGGACCCCGAGAATCTTTCGGGTGTCGGGCTGGAAGATCAGCTTCAGCATGCCGGTTTGGTCACCGATGATTTGACCTCGAGCGATTTCT
>Ga0214921_10004252_pt1 | contig 21216 bp, 30 predicted proteins | sample LL1505_MetaG_FD_177992 | JGI IMG/M metagenome (GOLD analysis project Ga0214921, IMG submission 177992) | Freshwater microbial communities from Lake Lanier, Atlanta, Georgia, United States - LL-1505 | ecosystem: Environmental > Aquatic > Freshwater > Lake | place: USA: Georgia | collected...
CGCGGTTTCTTTTAAGTTATAATTATTCATTTGTTCAATCAATTATTTATTCAATTTTTAGCATATCAAGCAAGATGGATTCATATTTGACCCAGTTGCGCCTCTTGCGTAAATTATCAAATCGAAGATGTATTCCGCCAACCCGTTGCGTGAGCCAGTTTTCGCGATATTTTCCAAATCCCATTTGATATCAATATTTCGCGCGATATTTTCTTCTTTATTCGGTGGTAAAATGTGAAATTCATCAAGTCGCGATATTTTTCTTTCGTCAATGTCGCTCTCTGTCATTTGATAATTCAGGAAATTTGCGATAAGATTATTATTACAAATGTATTGATAGCCGGTTTCTAATTTATCGGTTGTCATTTTTGTGTGTAATTATTATAAAATTCATCAAGTAAAAATTCAATTTTTTAGAGACCAACTAAAAGTTCATCTCATAAATAAGACTTTTTGATTCATGATTTACCATTTCTTAGTGTAAGAAAATGATAAATTAGCATTTACCATTTCTTAGTGTAAGAAAATGATAAATTAACATTTACCATTTCTTAGTGTAAGAAAATGATAAATTAGCATTTACCATTTCTTAGTGTAAGTAATGTTTGCGTTCCATCCACTGGACTGGCTGTATCCACCGCCAAAACTGAGAGATGAGTTCTTTGAATTAGGAGTTGAACCAGAGAAATCTAATGAAGAAACCTTAACCTGAGGAGCTTTCATTTTATAATATATATAACTATAAATCACGGAGTGATTTATAGTTCTAGAGTTTATATATGACTTTGTCATATATAAACTGTATAACATTTTATTTTTTTAAGCTAAACTAAATTCATAAAATATAAAAATATTAACATTTTTATAATTCATATATCACATATACACGACACGCAATGGAGTATGAGTGGAACTATTGTTCTGTTCCTATAAAGGCCTTACAAGTCCAGCAGTAATACTACCGCCACCAAAACTTCCCAAAGTTGGCTTAGTCGCCGGTTGGACAGGTAAATGAAGTGATTTTGGAGCAGGACGACGATTAAAATTCGTTGTATTACCGTTAAATGCGTTGATATTCAGGGAAAATTTGGCGCAAGGAGCTTCGGAAGCAAAAGAAGTTTCACTGGAATTTGGATTCAAACTCATCTTATAATATATTACAATATTATTTTTATACTGTAATAAATGATTATCTGAATATTTATATCTATAAAAACAAACTTAAAGAATTTTTCATAATATAAATCATAAAATGCTCAAATTATTTTTTGGAATAATTTTCTTTTATTTCTGTTTATCCAATTCAACTATTGAACAAAATAAGAATGATTTAATTACATATCAAAACGTTTTTCAAAAAAATGGGATTATCATCCAGCCTCTAATGTCGGCAACTCCAATAAAAAATGAGAATTGGAATGAATATATCGTGTTGAGCGATAATAATTTCCAGAATAAACCATCACGCATAAAAAAGAAAAATTTTCGCAAAATAAATGCGTAAAATTATATTTTTTCAAGTAAAAGTTTATTTTATATATGCGCATATTTTTGAATAATAAAAAAGAATATTTACTTTTTTTTATTATAAATATCATGCGTTTGACAACTGTTTTAGGCTCAGTTGATAATTCTCCAAGATACTATAAATTTATTCCATTCCAAATATTTTTCTGGAATAAAATCAACGTGAAATTCATTTGTGTTTTCGTTGGAACAGAAATTCCAAAAGAATTGAAAAAATACGAGAAGAATATTATTTTATGGAATAAAAACTTAGACCTTAAAGGCGCGTATTTAGGTCAAAATTTGAGAATGTATTATGCATCTCTCTTGAAGCTCCCAGATGACGAGCTTGTTATGATTACAGATATGGACATTTTTCCAACGAACTTCGATTATTTTACGAAAGGACTTGAAGAATTTAAGAAGGATGACTTCATTTATTATAGAAGCATCGCGGGAAAACAAATTTATATGTGCTACAATGCAGCGCATCCAAGCACATGGTCAAAATGTTTCAATATTAAGACCGAGAAAGACATTGAAAATACCCTGATTAAAAATTATCCAAGTTATTACAATGGAATTCCCGGAAGAAGTGGATGGTATACTGACCAAATAGTTATGTATAATGTTTTACATAAATACCCAAATTTAAAAGTATTAAATCGTAATGTTCGACATTTGGAAGTCAGAGATTTCCGAAATCGTTTGAAAAATGGAGATAAGAACTTCATAAAAGAATACACAGATGTTCATTACCACCGAAGTTATTTTAACAATAAAGACATCATTCTAAGCGGGATGGAACAGTTAAATGCAATTTATAAATAGTTTTGCTTCCGACAAAGAAATCCCATTGTTTCAAAATACTTTCCCATATTTGGATTAAATTGCTTCTTCTTCTGCACCTTCTCAATCACAAACCGCCCAATATAAAAATAGCCATCACAATTTTTAACATATATTGGGAATTTAGTTTTATTTTCCTTCATCCACAAATTTTCTCTATTTGCGACTGTATTTTCAACAAAATATTTATCCCTATCTTTTTTTCCGCGACCAGCGTAGAAAATAGTATCGTAATTTTCTGAATGTTTATCAAGTTTAGATGTTGTAAAATTTATAAAAATTCTACAAATCGCGCCTGATGCGTCAAAAATGACGCCTTTCCGATAACTCCCGCCACATTTCGAGAGTCGGTGCGCTTCTATAAAATTTTTTATCTGTTTCATGAATTATCCGGATATTTTTATTTTTCTCACAATAAAAATATACAATGCGTTTCAATATCAAGGTCGTATTCTATAAAAATGAGCCCACTGATTTAACTGATATCAGTTTCGCGAATCTTCCAGCGACCACTCAGAAAAAGTTTCTTGATATTTTTGCAAAATCTGCAAAATTCCGAAAATATTTGGAACAAAACATAAGCAATATGGGCGCAGTTTGTAAAAATAACGTGAGCCATTATTTGAAGTTGAAAATAAAGAAAATTAAAACAATTATTAAAAAGCCAGTTCTCGGAATATTTGGTAAAAAATCGGTTGAATTGGAAGTAGAAGCTACTATAAATAAAGTAGTTGGTAAGAAAATAAAAGGCGCACAGTGGTTATTTAATTTATCGAAGATAAATTAAATAATTCTTATTATTCATATCTAAAATATATGAATAATAATCGTGTCAGAAGAAATTGAGTCCAGATGAAATCGAAAAATTGTTTGATGAAGATAAATTACAAACGCATATTCACTTGGCCATAAATGAACTCCGGAGAGGCGACCCATTCAAAACAATAACTGAAAATAAAATAAAATATTATTTTTATTGTATGTAAATATTATGGACCCCAAAATCATATATAACAAATATAAAAATACTAAAATACGAGAAATATACGAAATAATCCTTCAATGGTATCTTATTTTAACTGGTTATCGAAATGTTGCGCTTGTTTATGTAAAATCTAAATCAAAAATAGAAAAAATTATTAGATTTTTGAAAAAAAATAATATATATTATTATATTTTTGATGAGAAACATTATATAGATTTAGTTTTGTATAATCCCAAAAAAATCAATATTGATGAATTAGACAAATCAAAAGGAAAAAAATTCGGACACCAATTAGGTGATTTTTACACATGCGCGACAGATGATGTATCAAAAAATCATTATCGCGTTGTAATTTCTGTGAAAAAAAATGATTCAGATAATATTGTAGAAATATTTGCGCAAATGTGTAAGAAAAATATGATTCATAAAAATATAGCAAAATTCTATAAAATATATTTAGAAATAATGGAAATTTTTGAAAAATTAGACAAAAAATTGTTTTGTAAATTGGAAACATATAAAAATCAAAGAGGATAAATATCTATTCCTTGTTCTTAACCTGTATTTCAGTCCTCTTTATTTCATCTTTCACAATTTTCGAATTACACGCCAATAGAAGAATAAACCGATTCAACGTGTTCAATCCCCATCTCAACGGCCTGACAACATCCATATAAATAACAACACGTATTTTATCAGTATTATTATATACTTTGTGCGGATACGTGTCATCCCACAAAACGCCAACGCCCTCGGTCCAGTAATATTTCAACTCATTCACACACAAAAACACATTCTCTCGGTCTTTCGGGACGATTATTGGAATCATGTAGCGCATAATTCCTTTATAATATCCCACATGAATTGGTATATGAACACCGTCCTGTAATACACTAATTGCGCATGTCCCAATTTGAGGAACCGACCGTAATAGCCGAACCAAACTTGGAAAATATTTGTGGGCGACTGCTGAATATTGATCTCCTGCTTTGATATTTATCACGCGCCATGCTTTAGTTTTTCCATTTTCTCGCCTAATATCAGAGCCTATATAAGTATTCTGGCCACTGAATGTCTCACTCGTCATCGTCAAACTATCGCCATCTCCCGTTTTCTCTAATATGTTTTCGACTTCCTCTTTAAGTGCATCAAAATTCGCGGGGTCCTCAAACACGCGATTCATCGGAAAATAGGCGTCTTTATCCAGAAATTCAGGTGTTCTAATTCCAAGAGTTAATATTGCTGACATCATATAAAGAGCCTCAATTGGGTTCTTGTAAATCCGGACTGCGAATGTTCCAAGTGATGCGAAAGCTCCATATAAATAGTTGTAGTTCTGTTGAGCGACGGCAGTAATTCCTAAAAGACCGGCAGTCGAAAGTAAAAAGAGGTTGAATATTCCAGAAATGTCATTTTCATTGAACGTAAAATTATCCGTTATTTTTTTATATCCGGATTCCGCTTTACAGAAATTAGTGGTCATTATTATTTATAATGATAAAAATCTTTAATATAAAATTCTATTTTTAACTTATACATATAAATATCAATGATATTTATATCTAGATGTTTTATTTATTTACTTTGTAAATAAATAAAACTTATACATCGAATCTAACACGTGCGCCAACAAATTTCTGATAAAGAATTTCTTTTACCAACTGTTCCAGTGTTATCCCAGATAAATTAAGCGTTTCATACCTGTAATGAATAATATTTAAGTCATCTACCTCAAACCCAACATATTCTTTCATAAAATTGTCGTAAATTCGTATATTGCAGTAGTCATCCACGGCTAAAAGTAGGTCGGATGACGCGCCGGAATCCACATATTCATCACGGATTCGAATATAATTATCGAAGTAATCCATGCTATACTCAGAATATGCGAATCTTCTCTCAATATCAACACAAAATTGTATAATGCGATTATCTTTTTCAATTCGAAGATAATTTGGTTCCATATTTTCCGATATCAAATTTTCTTTAAGTTATGAACAACTTATCGTAAAAATAAAAATAAAATATAATAATAATACTAATAATGAAAACAGTTCTTGGTGATATTTTAGAAGGATGGGAGGAAATTGGAACTAAAATAATCGGAAAATCTTTTATAAAAATTAATGAGTTATTGCGATGTGAAAAGCATAAAGCAATTGAAGGAAAATATTTGCTGTCATTACCGGAAAACACATCATTTTTGGATGTTGGTTCTAATTATGGAGACACCGTTTTAACAATGGCTCTCCACGCATCAAAAAATAATAGAAAAGACATCCGCTTTTTCGCGTTCGAACCAAACAATCTAAAATGCGAAGTAATAAAAAAAGTAGCAGAGAGGAATAAATTGAGTATCCAAGTTTATAATAATTGTGTGGGTAATTCAAATGGATTCGCAGTTAGTGATAATGTCCGTTCAAATTTAGAAGGAGGATGTTCATATAAATACAACTCAAAAAATGGTATTCAAATAATGAAGATTGATGATATTCAAAAAATAATAGAGCCAGTCGGTTTGATACATGTCGATACCGAAGGATGGGAAATCGAAGTATTGCGAGGATGTCATAATATATTAAGTAATCAAATAAATCACTTTATACTAATAGCTGAATGTTGGAGTGATTCAGTTGCAAGAGAACAAAAAAGACGTGGAAGAACCAATAATATTGTTTCCAACTCTCCAAGAAATGACATCATAAATTTAATTAGTCATTACAAATTTAATCAATTAAGTAATATAATTGATAAAGATGTTAATCTTGTATTTCAAATAAACTAAGAATCCTTTAACTTATCACACATTTGTCCTTATTCTCCTCTAAAAGTGAGTTTATTTCTCTAAATGAATCCTGTATATTTCTTGGAAGTAATCTTATTTTATCTTCGTGCTCTTTTTCAAATATAAAAATTATCTCTTCATGAGACTTCTCAATAATAGAATAAACAATCCGGAATTGTTCATTAGCATCCATTTTCGAATATTTACACGACTCCTCTATCCTGAGCCTCTCCGATGAAAACGTGAAATGACTATTGATAATAAAGTTTTTTTCAAAAGCATCCGTTTTATGCATGAAAGAGCAGACCGCATTAAAGTTCGATCCATAAATACCGACTATTTTATTGAAAGATTCCTTCGCTGGATTATCTGGTAAATACTTGGGAACTTTCCAGAATGTTTTTGCGAGAATTGGCAAATTCCGGAAATGTATAAAATTATATCTCATTATATATTATTTAATTACTATTTTTTTATTATCAAAAAAAACTTAAAATAAAAATTCAATTATAAAGTATGCTTCCGGTTCCAAAGACGAATTTTCTACCAATGATAGGCGCACATATTTCGCGAAATACACAACTGCCAACCCAATATTTAGGAAAAGGACGCGGTTATTTCATATACGATCCGATGAATTTCTAATACATCCACGCCCAGCATTTTTACAATGTTTTACTTGTAAAATTGATGGTAAAAATTGAATAATAGTTAGCATATCACTTTGATAAATAAAAATGGACCTTCAAAGATTACCAAATGATATACTCATCAAGATTTACACGAAATACCTTCGAAAATACCGGTTACACAACGGAAAATTAATCAAACTCATCGATTTCGAAAAGTATAAATTTTTGGAGAAATTCCTTTCTCGAAAAATAGTTAACGTGTCTAAAGTAATAAATTATGATGAGAATTCTGGTAGAGCATTACCAACGAATATTTTAGAAATAAAATATAGACTCGCAAATGTTTGTGAATTACCCGACCGAAAAGAGCAATCAATCGATGATGACATGATGTATGTTTATTTACACATTAAAGAAGACACCGTCAGTTATACCATCAAGCAATACCGATTAAAAAAAATCGAGGAGTTTCTCACAAAAGACAAACCAGTTTCAATGTATTTTCGCGGACGTTTTCACCGAGGAAATTATCGGGATTATGATTGGGAAGTTTTCACGATAGCATCCGATGGTTCAAACCAATATGTGTAGAATCCGGCGGAGAAACTAATTTATAAATTCCATCATCGCGCCGAATATAACTAATCCAGCAATTCTTTCCATTTGATAAATTCCCAATTGGAGTGTAATTTAAATTGAACATCTTTTTTATAGTGTTCATAATTATTCCTGCGTGAGAAACAACCAATATTTTCTTACATTTTTTAGATTCAATAAAATCCATAATTTTTTTAGACCGCGCATTCATTTCCGATTTAGTCTCAATCCCAACATCAAATTTGCTATTCAAATATTTATCTATATCAAATTCATACATATACTCTATCGGGTCTCCTATTTTTTTCTGTTTTTTTTCAATCTCTTTCTCAATCTTTTGCCTATATTTATCATTTTCTGCTAATCCACTCATTTTACCACGGCGCAATTCAATCAATTCATCAAATATCTCAATCTTTTTCAGATACTTTATTTCTTTCCTGATTATTTTTGCGGTTTCAACTGCTCTTTTCATAGGCGACGATATTATACAGTCAAAATTATTATCTTTCATTCTGTATTTTTTCAAATATTTTCCCGTCTTTTTTGCCTGAATGCGCCCTAATTCATTCAATTCGGAATCAATTTCGGAGCCTTGGCGGATACCCAGAGAATTCTCATCTGTTTGACCGTGTCTAATAAAATATATTTCTTTCATTATATTGATTATTATATATTAGAAAAATAATTTATTATAGACTTCTTTCTGGTATCATACAACAAAGAAACAGATTATACATAATTTTATTATATTTATAAAATTAGTTTTAAATTTTCTTTGGTGTACATAATAATTTCAGAAGATTCAATAAAATTTAATAATTCAATAATTTTATCTAATTCTTCTTTTGATAATTTTTCATGGTTTTTTAATATATCTTTTATACTAATAAATAATTCATTCACATTTAAATCTCCAAATCTTTTAATAAATTCATCTTTTTTATTAGTTAATTCTAATCTAATATTTTCTTTAAAATCATTTTTTGATAAACTATTTCTTTCAGATTGTTCTTTTAATATTTTTTCTAATTTTTTTCGTATGCATTCTTTAAGAAAATCTTCTAACTTCATTCCTAGAAAACGGGCATTATATGCTTGTTCTTCTTCAGATTTTTCTGTAAAAAAATGCAAACTATTATACCATGACATTCCAGTGCTTAAAATTGATAATAAAGATAAAGAAAAACTATCATGATTCATAATTTCTATCCGGCTCTCATCATCTAACGAAATCTGATCAATAATATCATCCTTCTCTTTTAAGTATTTTCCATAGTTTATTATATTATTTATAGTATCTCTGCCAGATTGACGATTACATTTATTTAAATTTTCTATAAATAATGTCTTTTCTTTTATAGAAAAATCACTACACCATTCTTTATTACTTTCATTTTGTATAAACATTCGCTTATGATATTCAATAAATCTTATAAAATACTTATTTCTCGGAAAAAAGGTATATATTGGGTCTTGTCGATTAGTTAAATTAGGCGGATATGTTCCACCAATTTGTTTGCCAATCTTTTTAACAATAATCCTGTATTTTACTAATTTTCCATTTTTAGTATAAGGTCTTAATAATTCTTTTTTATCTGAATAATAATGGATAATCTTATTAGTTTTAACTTCAATAATTGAAAAATATTTATTAGATAATTTAGATGCTACTTTTTTTGCGACTTCCACCGGACTTGAACCACGAATATTTCTCATTTTTTTTGAATGAACAATTATCTTATAACTTTTTAAATTATTCATAATATATATATTACAAAATAATTTTATCGCTTCCACCAAGCGCCATCCTCTTCCCGACAACAAGGACACAACCGTTTATTCTTCGAATGGAACCACGTCTTAATCGCCTCCCGCCGGAAGCTCGAAAAACAGCCCCCACATATAACGCGCATATACCCATCCTCAAATTCTTCATGTGTAATCCCACACACACAGTCCTCTCTTGGAATGACCTTCTCTTCATAAAGCGCATCTGGTATTCTTTCGAACTCTTCATTTTCCACTCCGTGAACAGTCTGGCCCAAATTATTGAATGCTTTCCCACTACAAAAACCGTTTCCAATTAAGAACACATTGTATTTCGTCGTTATCAAAGAGAACCGTGCATCATTAAAAGGATATGTCATTTCAAACTCAATTACGACCGTATTGAAAAGGAAGGTCTTATAGTAGAATTTGTCAATAATGAACTCATAATCTCCAATAAATTGAATCTGACTCAATGGAATCATAGTAATAGTCTGGTCTTTTCCAGTTTTGAGCGCAATGTGTTTTAATCGACTGCGGATATTTACATCAAACTTGAAATACAGCGAACTTATCATATTCGTCTTGCTCAATCCATCTCCATTATCATATGAAACTTTTATTTTATTTCCCGATATCTTCCCGTCATACTTGTTGAAATCTTTGAATAATAATGTCATCGAATCTTGCAAAAATTTCTGTCGAATATCTGTATCAAGAACGGCCCCAAATAAATAACAATCATAAGGCGAACTCTGTAAAAATTCGCGAACGTGTATTTTTATAGAATGATACCTGAGCGCAACGACTGGAATATATTCGTAATTATAGAATATTTTACTGAGAGGTATATGAATCGTGAAAAAGTGCTGGTTCGTCGATATCTCCGCGATTTCATTCGTCAAATAGATGCGCGTTATTATTTCTCCACCAATTTCAATATCGATTGATTTAATGCGCGCGTATATTTCTGAAAGGCGGGTCGCCCGTGTTGTGGAAAATAGGACCGGTTCCATGAATGTTCCGGTTATTTCAATGGCGGATAGTATATCCATTGTTCTTGGGACCTCAAAGCAATTATTGACCATGTCAATTTTCATGATGAAATTGGATTTTTCCTTTTCTTTTATGGAGGTTGGTGCGAGTTCGTTGTTTAAATACTGGGCGACCATTGGGAAAGCTTGTGTAGACCGCAGTAATAACAATAATTCTATATTTGCTGATGACATTTTAGTTTATTTTTATAATATAGGCGGATTCTTTTAAGTTATAATACGTGGAATTTGTTATTGGTCCAAATAGTTTATTATCGCATTTTCTAAAATGACTTGGAGCGCGTATTCGAGCGGATACGTTGATTCGCGCCCGTATCGGATATATTCTTCTATGAGTGGCTTATATTGCGCATTCAAATGAAAAACAAGCGGGAGCGTTCTCGAAGAAACCGGATACGCGGTCCCCCAATCTTTACTGGTCGTGCTCAACCCCTTTTTTCTTCTACTACGTAGAAGTAAAAGGGGCTAACCCCCAAAAACGACCCATATTCAGACTTTTTTATAATAATTGTCTGTATGAATTTTGGTATTTTGTGTATTGATTTTAACATGGCGTATCATGTTAAAAAGAAAAATTGAACTAAGACCAATCCCAATCATTAACTTCGAACCCAAGTTTTAATCTAAGTGGCTTCAAATATTTCCTTTTTTTCACACATTTTTTATCAAATCATAATATTGTTTCCGATTATTTTTATGCGTTCAGTTAAAATGACAAAGTCATTTGAACACAAGAGATTAAAACTCAAAGAGTTTTTAATCTCTTGTGTTCAAGGAAATCCTTCGATTTTTTCTCGGGTTGGTTTGATAAAATATAGTGTTTCTTGAATCCGGAAATCCAAAATAGGACTTCGATATCGCGCTTCAATCGGATTTTTACAATATATTCGTTATCATATCCTGTCCATTCTGATGGATGAAATACAGTTCTTATGTGAGAGTCTGGTCTATAAGAGAACTCTTCATCCGTCGCGTGATAAAGGATTGTGTCTTTTTTTAGAATAACGGTCCCATGTGTTGATTTTAACATGAGATAATGTATTAAAATAAAATGGAGGATTGAACATATAAATTTTTATAAATAATAATTTCAAGTTAGTTAATTATTTTTTTAGTGATTCTATAATAGAATCTTTGTATCGATTCATGTATTCTTCAATAAGAATTATATAATCACGTACTTCTTTCGCAGTTTTATTATTTAGCATTATACAAATTTTTTTAAATGATGAATTTTTAAGTAAGATAATATCTCTTGGTTTTCCTCCTCTTTCAACTACTTGTTCCAATGTATAATCAATATTTTTTGAAAAATTTTTAATTAAAACTTGTTTTAAATTATCTTTTCTTTTATTTATCCATTTCGAAATATTATCTAACGAAATATAAAATAAATTATTATAATCACCATCAAATAATTTACTATTTTTACAAATTATATCTATTAAATAATCTGGAATATATGGTAATTCTTTTTTTATAAAATTAATTAAATCAATCTCATTATGATTTTCAGTATTTATAATTATATTATCTTGAATTTGTTCTATTATATCTGTTTCTATCTCATTATTATTAAATAAATTTTTATTTAAATAATTACTCATTATTAAGTTTTCTTTACTTATTTTTTGAGAAATATTTATATTAAACTCTTCTAATAAATTACATACTAATTTTATTTCTCTATATTTATTACACCATAAAAATATTCCTGATTTTCCTTTGTTTTCATAAACTCTTAAACATCTACTCACTCTTTGAATAATATTTATAGGATTTACTACCTTATATGTTATATAAACACTGTCGCAGTTTGGAATATCAATACATTCATCTAACGTATGAACTGAAAATAATAAATTCATTTTATAGTCTTTTTTAAATTCATTAATAATTTTATCTCTTTTTTTAAGAGATGTTTTATATGTTATTGAATTTGTTTTTAATTGAATATTATAATTAGTTTTATTTAATTTAATTATTTCTTCTTCATATTTGCTTATTTCTTCAATTGTTTTACAATATATTATACATTTCTTATATCCAAAATATAACATATTTTTATAAAAAAAATCTATTTTATTTGTATCTTCTTTTAAATTTGGTATTATCAATCGAAAGTCATTAATATATTTATTTTTTATAGCATCAACAAATGAATAAGAATAAAATATATTACCAAATAAATCATATTCATCGATATTATGCGCATTTACTTGTTCTTCATCAATTTGTTCATATATTTTTGGTGTAGCACTTAAAAATAACCTTTTATCATAAGAACATATTAATTTATTCATATCATTATTTACATCATTAACTTGATTAATGCTCAAATTATGGAATTCATCAACAATTATTATAGAATTGTCTAATTTTAAATTTAACAATAAATATACGCTACAAAATGTAGAACTTATTATATTTTTTTGATTATGAATATCAATACTTCTTTCTCCGTCCATCGAAAGTAATAAATAATTATATGTATCTTTGAAATATTCTTTAAATTTTTCTAATAATTGAACTGCGTAATTTCTTAGAGGAGATAAAATAATAATGTTATCATAATTTGAAGCAATCATACAGGCAATTAATGTTTTACCCATCCCACATGGTAATTGTAATATACCTTTCCCAGTAAATTTATTATAAGCTTCAATTTGATAATTTCTTGGTTGATATTTAAGAATAACTGGGTCTTCTTTATGTTCCTGATATTCTAATTTTTGATATTTAATTTTATCATTATTTGAAAATACAGATTTAACTAATTGGGAACATTCAGTATGAGATATAATAATTCCTTTAATTGGAACTTTTGAAGTTAAAAATAAAAACGAAAATCCAGATAAATCTTTAACACATATATTTTTTAATTCGTAATTTTTACATTGAACAATAATAATATCATCATCATTTTCTTTATTTATCATCATAATATCACATCCAATGTCTCTATATGAATTTTCTTCATTATTATTTGTAATATATATATCAAATCCACACTTAAAAATATATTTATATGGAATATCCTTCCATAAGAAAATAAGATAATTTTGATTATTATTGATTAAATATTGTAATGATTGAGACTCGTATAATATTCCTCTTTCCATTATTGTATTTATATATATTATTATTTTTAAATCCACGTTATAGTGGATTTAAAATAATCTAACTATAAATTATAAATGATTACTTTTGCTGATTTTTTGAAAAAGTATTCTACGATTCCAAATCAATTTATAGATGATTTTTTTAAAGTATTACAATATAATGAGTATAATGATACATTTTTTATTAATTTTGATAATGTAGTTAAATGGTTAGGACAACGCAAAGATTCAACAAAAAGAACTTTAGTTGATAATTTTATAAAAAATGTTGATTATACTTTGAAAAAAAATGATAAATTTAGAGGTAAACCAAAAAATGATATATTATTGAAACAATCAACATTTAAAAAATTATGCATGATTTCTAAGTCAAACCGTGCGAAAGAAGTTCGTGAATATTTCTTGAAAGTTGAAGAAACTCTCAACAAATACAAAGATTATATTATCAATTCATTGAAAACGCAAGTTAAAACTATGGACACATCTCTAAAACCACGTAAAAAACCAAGTAAAGGAGTTATATATGGATTTGAGATAACAGATAACAACCGCAAATTCATAAAAATTGGAAAAAGTAAGGACTTTTTACAAAGGATGAAACAGCATAATTCATCACACGCGAATAAAATAGACGTCGAGTTTTTATTTGAGACAGATAATTTTTCAGAAGTTGAAGGCTGTACAGTTTATATATGACAAAGTCATATATAAACTCTAGAGTTTTGTATGACATAGTCATATAAAACTGTATCAAAGGAATAATGAAAAAATACCAATACAGAAAAGGAAAAGAGGTTTATGAAATTGGAATAGATAAATTGAAACAATTGACTGATGGTTGCGATAAACTAACTAAAAAATTTTATAAACAAATGGAAGGAAATACAAACAATAACGTTTTACTTGTGATTGAAAAGGACGTTTGAACTCCAAATATAAAAATAATATTATAAACATAATTATGGCGAATAAAGTGATAAAAATGACTGAATATCCAGAATCTTTACCGGATTATTGGAATCCATATCATTCATTTCAAAAAAATACAAATAATACCGATGATATTTTCACACACATTCAAAATACATTGAGTCCTTTCATATCATCAAATATAATATATATTTTAGGTCCAATGAATCGCAATATGGAACAATATGTTTATAAATTCAGAATAAATTTGGATGAGAATGGCGATACATTTTTTAAGATGACCACTTTCCAGCAAAATGAGTTCGCAACACTCTCAATCAAAAATAATTATTTTACAAAAATACACGATGACCAAAACCAACAAAGACGGTCGTGTGAATTATCAAATATTAGTAAAAATGATATAAATTCTGGAAAGGATTTGATTGAATGGGCAAAAATAATTGCGATTGTATTAGGATTCACGAGCATGTATTTACAAGATAATTCTTATATAACATGTCCAACCAGAAATAAACTATTTAACCGGAGGTTCAACCCACAAACGGACCATGAATTTCCACTGAGGACATTATCAATATTGAAAAAAAGAATCGGATATTACAGTAATTTCAATTTTTATCCTTATAAAAAAACAAATACAAATTTTGTGAATAAAAGAGAAATGATTGAAAAAAAAATAAATACTCTTTTTCAAACGGTATCATGGTCAGATTTTGACGTATTTTTTTCAAAATTGGACGAAACTATAAATGTAATTCAAAAAAATAAGAAGAATAATATAATATCAATCAAATTCAATAGAAACTTAAATTCTTGGATAAAATATTTCGAAGAAATAAAAAAAAATTATAACTACTTAAAAAATAAATTTAACCAATTACCTTCTCCTTTTTATGCGTTTAAATATTTCAATAACGAAAATTGTAAATTCTTTATTGATTGGTTGGAATTATTTCAAATAACATATACGAAATATCTGACTGAAAATTATGAAATTTATGAAGATAATAAAATAGCAACAATCGAAATTCCCGGAATAAAATTGCTGAATGAAATAAATCAAATTCTTGTGGAATGTAAGTGGATTTGTTTTTGTTTGAATATTCAATAAAAAGCCCCAAAAACGACCTATCACAAATCGTTTTATAAAAAAATAATTTAATTATTTTATTATAATATACAATAAATAAATGAATTTACATCACTATTTACAATCAGATATAGAAACAGAGTTTATATTTGATGTATATAGTCGGTTTATTTATGGAAAGCAAAAAGGTGGTAATAAAGCATTTAAAAATGGAAATAAATTACAAACATACGATTTCGTAAAAGTCAATAACAATCTTTTTATAGGAGTTTGTCTATACCAAGTTGAAAATTATCTAAATCTCCAAAAATAATATATTCCTTATTTTTATGAACTCGAAAATGATAGTAGTTATCTTTTTTTAATTCTTCACATAATTCATCAATATCATGATAAAATATTGTATTATTTTTTATGAAATTACTGTTAGCATTTTCATAATTTTTTACACTAAATATTTCAAAATCTGCCATTTTATATTTATATTATATTAGAATTTCTTTAAATAGACTTATTGGATAAAAAAACTTTTTTTTGCCATTATCATAATATTACTTATTGACATGTTTGCCAAATTTTATCTATTTTACAATTTATTCTCATGATATCCCATAAATAAATATAAATATAGAAAGTAAGAAAAAAATGACAGTTTGGCTTTTTTATATCAAATTTGTTTTACAAAAATTTTTCAACATTTCGAACATTGTTTGAATATCACTTTTCTTTGTTTTTTTAGTAATACATTTTTTTTCAAATTCTTCAATCGTAAGAGTAGCAATCCATTTAAGTTTTATCAAAGGTATTCTCTCCTCCAATTCCATTATTATTTAAAATATTTTATTCTAAATAAAACACCGCAATGGTAAAAAAATAGCAATTACTAAAAATAGATTACGATTAAATTATTTATCTCTAAATATTTTATATTTGGTAGTTCTTTTTAGAAACCCATTATCCAATTTTACCAAATAATCATTTGCTTCAAATTTATATTTTTGTTTTCGTAAAATTCCTCTTACAAGATTTAAATATGGTCTTTTACATTCAAAATTTGGCTTGAAAGTAGAAATTGTTGAGCATTCAAAAAATTTACTGATTTCCGTTTTCAATTCTAACAATCGTTGTTGTTTTTCAATATTTTCATCTAATTCAGACAGGATAAATTCACCATTTGTAAGTTCAAGAATTCCAATTATTTTATCACAAATAGCTTCTCGTTCATCCTTAAATTTTTCACTCATTTTTTTCATACTACAATATATAATAAAATTTTCTTTAAATCATAAAATTATCATAACTTAAAAAACTTCGAATTTATCGGAATTAGAATCCGAATCCAAAATACTCCCAATTCCACCCAGAAATTCGACCGTTTTATTCGGTAGGACGCCGTGAAAATTACTCGTTATCTCGCGCTCCCCATTCTCCAAATTTATGTAAAATTCTACCTTATCTTTCAGCGACAAACATAGTGATTCATAAGATTTGCTCGGACACGCAATATAATTCCGAAGTGAATAATTTATATCAACACTATTTAATCTCCTGAAATCAAACAACTCGCATATTTCATCAATCTTATTTTCCTTGTATATTATTTCGAGGTTGCTCTTTACATCGAGTTCATTGGCTCGCCGGTGTTCGTGTGAGAAATAGCAAATCGCATAAAAATCCTTTTTCTGGAATTTAACCGTTTTATTGAAGACTTCGCGCCGTTTTTCATCGAACTTTGGGATTTTCCAGAATCTCGTCGCTAAAATCGGGAGTTGCGCATAATTCCGAAGGTATATACGATTCATTATTATATTATTATTTTCCACCGATTTTTTTAAGCTCAAACGCCGGTCGATCCGAATCCACCGGCGCCCCTCTCAGTCGTCCCCAGCGCGCTCTCGCTATCAACAATCTGGACTATAAATGGGGCTAAATCGGGCGCGCAAATCTGGAAATAGCGGTCGAACCTTTTGATGGGCCCGAGCGTCTCTCCCCAAATGTGATGGATATCATTGCTACCATATACGCCCGTCGTATCCACGGCGGAGATGAGTTCGCCACGGTAGCCGGCGTCGATAATCCCGACGGAGTTTGCCAGTCGCATCCGTGTCTTACTAATACTGGACCGTGGGTAGAGGTAAAAACCGCAGGGCTCCTCCCGCTTTCGCATTGCGCATTTGAGGCCCAACCCCAAAAATCTGGCGCCGTCTATACTTGCGCAGTTTTTATTGTTCAAATAATCGTCTCCGTCAAAAGGCATGAAAATATCAAAGCCGGAATCCGCAAATAGGCGGTCCCTAATTTTTTGATTATGTTCTCCTACTTTTTTACGATATCTGGCCACAAATTCGGCATCGGACTGATTCATTATATAAATAGAAAGCTCATATTTATAATTGGACATCTCCTTTATATTTTTATATAGTTTTCTTTAAGTTGTGTTTCGCAAATAAAAAATCCCTATATATAATAATGTCCGGTTTGAATTTATATTTTGTGAGCGAAAATAGCTCATGTTAAAATTGAGAACTGGTGATATAAACATCAATACAAATAAAAAGGAGAATGAACAGCCACTGCAACCAGCGATCCCAATAAATTATAGCATGAAACTTAAAACATTGCGAACAGATAAAAATCACTACGTAATTTATATCTCATTTATTCCACTTTTGACAAATAGCTGTAATAAATTATCAATACTTATAATTACTAATCACATATGCGATTATTATTGTGGAATGAGTTGAATCTCTCCATCTCCCAATAAAAGAAAGGTTCCAAATGAAAAACCAACAAATTCAATTGTTTTATTGGTTCCTCGTATTGTTTTAATTAATCTAGAATTCGTGCCATCTGATGACAGATTCCAAAATTCAATGATGCCATTCGATTTCCCTAAGGCGAAGACATTTGTTCTGTGGTCAATTGCAACTGTATTTACTCTGACAGTAGCATCATAAGGCAAGCCATCATTGAGAGTTCCAATTGTTTGAACAGAGGAGGGTTCGTCATTTATACGTTTCCATATCTTGACGGTTCCATCATAGCTACCGCTTACAAGACCAGTTCCATCTTGGAGAAATGCGAGAGAAGAAACGCAGAATGTGTGTCCAATCAAAGTATTTATACAAGCCGGAGTTTCATTGGACAAATCCCACAATTTTATGGTTCCATCACTATGACCAGTTGCTACAATATTCGGTCTAGTTGGATGAGATCCAATTGAATATATATAGTTTCCGAGTTCTTCTGTTATATTGGTAGCATGGCTGACAACAATCTGTCCATCTACATTATGTGATATTTTCCACACAGTTGCAATTTCATCAGACGGACCACCAGCGACCAAAAGTGTTGAATCACAATTAAATGCCAAACTGGAAACCCCGTATTGACTAGCATCCAAAGTCGCAATACAGCTGATCGTTTTGCCATCATCTGAGATTGCCCACACTTTCGCGGAGTTATCACGAGAACCAGTCGCAAAAAGTGTTCCGTCATGATTAAACACAACAACAAATATTGCATCATCATGAGCAGAATAAGAAACTGGATCCATGGTTTCCGACAAGACTTCAAAGTCTCCATCGCTTGTTCCTAGATAAAAATAAAATCAGTTTATACAACCAGAAATTATTATAGAAACATGCGAATATATCACTTTCATCAAACGCAGAATGAATAAGTATTCGCGACAGTATGGATACGTATCATTCGCAAGAAAGTTAAAATATTGCGGACAGATATAAATCACTACGTGATTTATATCTCTTGAGTTTATATTTCACTGTATGAAATATAAACTGAACGCCTTTTAACGACTATTTTATAATATTATTCGATTTTTTTAAATCACTAATCTATCTCCCACAATCTAGCGCAGTGGTCGAAACCACCGGTTGCCAGAGTCCCGTTAGATGGATGAAACGCCACAGAATAAACAGTGCTATTGTGGCTGTCCAGAGTCGCGACACAATTCGCTGTCGAGCCGTCTGGCGAAAAGCACCACAACTTCGCGGTATTGTCGTAGCTTCCGCTTGCCAGAATTAGATACGTAGGGTGAAACGCAACAGAGATAACTTTTACGTAGTGAAATATAAACTGAACATCTTTTACGACTATTTTATAATATTATCACATGTTTTGTGGATTCACTTGTTCAGCTCTTTCAGCTTTTCAACTTGAACTGCTTTGTTGATGCACTCACTGTTCATCAAATTCCGATGAGACTGCACAAGAAGACGCCATGTCCCGTGATGAATTACTGGAAGTGGAGAGCTAATATACCACAATTCATTTGGTCCATTTGTACGTGGAACCATGATTTGTTGGTTCGTATCGATAAGATTCCAAAGTTTTTCTCCAAGGATTTCCTTCAAACGGGTTGTAAGGCCATGGTTGCATTCGGGACATACGAAAAGAACTCCCTCTATATTAGACCCCTTCATTTTCATTCCTTGATCTGTCTTCTTACAGAAATCACATGGATACTCAGAAAGTGGAAGCATTCTAGCAGGATTGTGTATATCTGGTTTGAGTCCATCCCACTTGTATGATGCAGTATTTATCGTATTCGATTCAGAAGTCGATTCAGAAGTCGATTAAGAAGTCTATTCAGAAGTCGATTAAGAAGTCGATGTATCACTCCTCCATAATCTTACGCTGTGGTCGGATCCACAAGTTGCCATAGTCTCGTTAGATGGATGAAACGCTACACAAAAAACAATGGTACGGTGATCCAGAGTCTTCACACAAGTCGCGGACGACTTATCAGAAGACAACTGCCACAATCTCACGGTATCGTCGTAGCTACTGCTTGCCAGAACCCGCCCCGTAGGGTCAAACGCAACAGAAAGAACATTATGGGTGTGCCCCTCCAGAGTCGCAACACAAGTTGCGGACGAGTTGTCGGAGGACAGCCGCCACAATTTGACAGTCCTGTCTTCGCTTCCACTTGCCAGAACCAGCCCCGTAGGGTCAAATGCGACAGATGTAACCCATGTGCTGTGCCCCGTCAGAGTTTTCACACAACTCACTGACGAGTTGTCTGGGGACAGACGCCACAACATGACAGTCTTGTCATAGCTACCGGTTGCCAGAAACTCCCCCTTAGGGTCAAACGCCACAGATGAAACAACGCTACTGTGCCCCGCAATAATTGTCACAGGAACCGCAGACGAGTTGTCGGGGGACAGACGCCACAATATGGCAGTCTTGTCCCAGCTACCGGTTGCCAGAAACTGGCCCGTAGGGTCAAACGCCACTGAGGTAACATAGTTGGTGTGCCCTGTCAGAATCGCCACACAAGTTGCAGACGAGCTGTCGGGGAATACCCGCCACAATCTGACAGTTTTATCATTGCTTGCGGTTGCCAGAAGTAGGTCCCAAGGGTGAAACGCGATAGCGTTAATATCTCGTGTGTGTCCCGTCAGAGTCGCAACAAGAGTTGCAGAAGAGTTATCGGAAGACGGACGCCATATTTTTGCGCAGGAACGGTCATCGCTTCCTGTCGCAAAATACGGCTGCGTAGGGTGAAACTTGACATCCTTAACAGAACCGGAGAAGTGCGCCACCATATATAAATACTGTTTTAGTTGTTTTGGATCAAAATAAGAACTCATTTCTTGTGTATGAAGTGTATCAAATCATATACATTTTATTATTTTTAACCATCAATTTTTCTAAAAATAAAATCAGTTTATACAACCAGAAATTATAACGTGTTATAATATAAAAACTCAATACCGAACAAATAATAATTCGCGACAATATGGACACGTATGATTCGATATTGCCCATCGCTCAATACAATCACAACAGTAGTAATGACCACACGGTGTCAGCCGTCCTTCATCAGATGCACATAAGCATATTGGACAATCCACACGCGCA
>Ga0214921_10004253_pt1 | contig 21211 bp, 20 predicted proteins | sample LL1505_MetaG_FD_177992 | JGI IMG/M metagenome (GOLD analysis project Ga0214921, IMG submission 177992) | Freshwater microbial communities from Lake Lanier, Atlanta, Georgia, United States - LL-1505 | ecosystem: Environmental > Aquatic > Freshwater > Lake | place: USA: Georgia | collected...
TTTGATCACCTTACAACATAGAGCAAATAGCCACAAGCCGGTTTTTTTAGTTAGGATAGCCTTATGACTTCCTTGGAATTAATGCTTTTGTACCTGTTGGCCGCCGTGTTGGGTGTGGTGGGTTGTCGTCTCCTGAAGCTACCGCCTATGCTGGGCTATTTGCTTGTAGGCGTCCTCATTGGCCCTAATGCGCTGGCCTTGGCCCAAAACTCCGAAAGCATCCGCCATCTGGCCGAGTTTGGTGTGGTCTTTCTGATGTTTGTGATTGGCCTGGAATTCAATTTACCCAAGTTGAAGTCCATGAAAAAGCATGTGTTTGGATTGGGCGTCCTCCAAGTGGTGTTCACCATCGCGTTGATCACAATGGGGTCTGTGTTTTTAAATAGCTTGGCACCCACTTTGTGGCAGATGAGTTGGCAGACGGCGCTGGCTTTGTCGGGTGCTTTGGCCATGAGCAGCACCGCCATTGTGATCAAGCTCATGTCTGACAGTCTGGAGCTGGACACTGAGCATGGTAAGCGTGTGGTTGGCGTGTTGCTCTTCCAAGATTTGGCGGTCGTGCCATTGTTGGTACTCATTCCTGCCCTGAATGCGCCACCAGAGCAATTGATCCCGGCTTTGTTGCTGGCCGCTCTCAAGGCCGCAGCATTGATTACCTTGTTGCTAACGGGTGGTCAGAGGCTGATGCGTTGGTGGTTGCTGTTGGTGGCTCGTCGCCAAAGCGAAGAGCTATTTGTGATGAACGTCTTGTTGATCACATTGGGCTTGGCTTGGCTCACTGAGCTTGCCGGACTGAGCTTGGCACTGGGCGCTTTTGTAGCTGGCATGTTGATTTCCGAAACTGAATTCAAGCACCGGGTCGAGTTGGACATCAAGCCGTTTCACGATATCTTGCTTGGCTTGTTCTTCATCACCATTGGCATGATGCTTGACTGGCGCATTATTTGGGATCGATGGGCATTCGTCTTATTTTTGTTCACGGTGCCCGTTGTTTTTAAATTCGGACTCATTGCAGCCCTCACTCGATTGAGTGGTGCCAGTGAAGGTATTTCTTTGCGCACTGGTTTGTATTTGGCGCAAGCAGGGGAGTTCGGTTTTGTGTTGCTCACACTGGGCGGTCAGAATCAATTGATTCCTGCAGATTGGCTAAACCCCGTGCTGGCCAGCATGGTGCTGTCTATGTTGGTCTCGCCCTTCATCATCATGAACGCCAATGAATGGGTCATGAAATGGTCGGCTAGCGATTGGTTGCAGCAATCTTTAGGAATGACTCAAATCGCGCAGAAAAGCATGGACATCGAAAAGCACATCATCATTTGTGGTTATGGGCGATGTGGTCAAAACTTAGCCAGGCTGTTGCAGACTCAAAATGTTCCTTACATGGCGCTAGATTTGGATCCAGACCGAGTCAGTAGAGCGCAGTCGCATGGTGAGCAAGTTGTCTATGGCGATGCAGCACGGATGCAGTCTCTGATGGCGGTGGGACTTGAGCGGGCCAGTGCCGTGGTGGTGACTTATTTAGAAAATGCCTCTGCAATGCGTGTGCTTGCGCTGACCAAAGAGCATGCCCCACAAGTGCCAGTCATTGTTAGAACACAAGATGATTTGGACTTGGAGAAGCTGCAAGCAGCAGGTGCGACAGAAGTAGTGCCAGAAACGATAGAAGGCTCTTTGATGCTAGCTACGCATGCGCTTGCTTTGGTGGGCGTTCCAATGAAGCGCGTGATTAGAATGGTTCAAGAACAAAGAAATCAGCGGTATGCTTTGCTGAAAGATTTTGATCGCGGAAGTGAAGTAGGAGATTAAAAGAGACCAGCTTCATCACGTGTTAAGAATGGGGCTGCCTGTTTTAATCAGTTCATCTAAGATAAAAAACGCATCTTTGGCGGAAGCTTTGTAGGGGTCAAATTCTGGATGGGCCATCTGAACCATGGGGTCGTCTTTAGACAGATAGACCAGCGCCATTGACCATTGACCGAAACGTCTTTGCGTAATTTCTTCCATCGCTAGCAGCTCAACATGGTGGTGATTTCGATCAGACATGATGCGAGCGTAGAGCAAGTTGACTTGAGATCTCTCGCCTTCCAAGACTTGTAGCCATAAGCCTGAGCCTTGGCATAAAACACCCGTGATATTTTGTTTTTTGTTGTAGGCAGTAGATTTTTCTAAAATCAAGGTGGTCATTGTGGTTGTCACGGGGCCAACGGGTTGGCTGACATACAAGAGGCGTACAAGCATAAGAGGCTCCTTTTAGAAGTAGCAAAGCAATCCATCAGAGACATCTTCAACTGATTACAAAACCGATATTAGCTTATCTCACTCCTTTGCTTTGTCAAATCAACAACTGAATAACTTGTCCTGATATTGACGAACCCAAGCTTCACTGCGCCTCCAAAGCTCAGTTGCTGAGGGATTGAGGCGGAGCATCACGGTCGGGTTATTTCTACGGATGTGCTTGTGAAATCAGCCGCCACCCCATCTCAAGCGGCCAAGCACCTATAAACCTCATTTCACACAGTTAAGCAGTTCTAATTAGAATTCATGTTTTTTAATGATTTGCACAACATTGAAGAGGTTATTTTGAAAAATATACTGATTGCATCTTTACTGGCTTTTTCGTCTCTTGCGTGGTCTGCAGATTCAGGGCCAACGCAGCCTAGTACAAAATCGGTCACAGAAATTCTGTTACCAGCTAGAAATGCAGTCAAGGCTGAAAATTATGAAAAAGCCATTGAATTGCTAACAGAGGCGGATCAAAAAAAATCAGCTGACTGGCACAATCTAATGGGTTACAGCCTTAGAAAAAAAGCATCACCTAATTTGAATGAAGCCGAAAAATATTACATCTCAGCCTTGAATCTGGATGCCAATCACAGAGGTGCACTTGAATATTATGGCGAATTGCTATTGCTTAAAAATGACCTGACTGGGGCTGAGAAATTGCTTGCTCGATTAGACAAAGCCTGCACGTTTGGATGTGAAGAGTTTCGCGATTTGAAAAAAAGCATTCAGCAGTACAAAGCCAAAAAACCCTGATGACATGACGGTCGGAAAGTCAGTTGACCTGCTGCAGAGCTCTTAAGTTTGAAATTGATTTCTAGCATCTTCAAAATCGTGAAGCCTCTGGCTTTTGATGCCATTGGAAAAGGGCTTCAAAACATGACGGGTGCGTCTTCTTCGTTGAAGGAGTTTGAGCAACCCGTTGGTGATCCTGGCTTGTTTGGACCCGAATCTGTTGTCTGGAAAGTCCATGCCGATTTTTCCGCCATGATGGTAGGTGGCTTGTCTTCATTGATGATTCAGGCGCTGCACCCAAGGGCCTTGGCCGCGGTGTGGGATCATTCAAACTTTCGCCAGCAGCTAAAGGCAAGGCTGGGTCGAACAGCCTTGTTTGTTGCGGCTACAACCTATGGCGGTGTCGAACTTGCTACACAGCATATTGATCGTGTGAATGGCATCCACGCCAAAATTAAAGGCATCGATTTGAAGGGGCAGGCTTATTGTGCCAACGAACCTTATCTGCTCCGTTGGGTCCATCTGGTTGAAACAATCTCTTTTTTAAATGCCTATCAACACCTTGCCTTGCAACCATTGTCTGCATCTGACTGTGACAGGTACATGGTCGAGATGAACAAAGTGGGTGAAATGCTGGGTGCTACAAATTTGCCCGTCACATTCAGCGGTGCCGTACACGAAATGTCGCAATACGAGCCCGAGTTGGTATTTGATCAGCGAACTCGGGAAACGCTTCAGTCGATAGAGTCTTATTCAGTTGATTTCACTGAAAAACCATTTTTCAAGTTGATCTTGAGCGCATCCTTTGACATCGTTCCCAGTTGGCTTTTGCAAAAACTCGAAAAATCATCAGATTCATGTCTGCAGATCAACACGCGTCGGCTTGCTTTGCAACTAGCATCTCAGCCGGTTCAGTGGATGCTTGATGAGCAGGGCGTTAGTGCCGTGGCCAGGAAGCGCGTTCAGCTGCCCACTGGCACGGCCTAAGGCTTTTCAATTGCCCCTGAGGCTTCAAGGCTTGCTTACAATCGTAGATAGCGTTGTACCTACCCGCCATTTGCCTTGAATGCTTAGCGCTTCAAGTCATCTCTCTTTTTCGCCTTAAAGAAATCACATGAAACCCTCTGAACCCCGTTTGACCTCTCTCTCGCATGGTGGGGGCTGTGGTTGCAAAATTGCACCTGCGGTTTTGTCTGAAATTCTCAAAGGCACTTTGCAAATGCCCATTCCCAAAGAGTTGATGGTAGGCATCGCCACATCCGATGACGCTGCGGTTTACAAGCTGAACGATCACCAAGCTTTGATAGCAACGACCGATTTCTTCATGCCCATCGTGGACGATCCTTTCGATTTTGGGCGCATTGCGGCCACCAATGCCATTAGCGATGTCTATGCCATGGGCGGAAAACCCATATTGGCTTTGGCATTGGTCGGCATGCCAATCAATGTGCTGTCAACAGACACCATTGGCAAAATTTTGGCCGGCGGTGCATCGGTCTGCAATACAGCCGGCATTCCCATTGCTGGCGGACATACCATTGATTCAGTTGAACCGATCTATGGGTTGGTTGTATTGGGTTTGGTTCATCCAGATCGTGTCAAACGAAACGACGGTGCACGCGTTGGCGATGTGCTGGTTCTGGGCAAGCCTATTGGTGTTGGCATTTTATCGGCCGCATTCAAAAAACAGGTTCTCGATGCAGCAGGTTATGAATCAATGATTGCCAACGCCACCAAGCTCAATACCCCAGGCCCCGAGTTGGCTGAGTTGGCTGGCGTACACGCTTTGACGGACGTCACAGGGTTTGGTTTGGCGGGCCATACCCTTGAAATTGCGCGAGGCGCCAAGTTAACTGCGCACATCAAATGGTCCGATGTGCCTTTGTTGCCCAAGGTCGCGGCATTGATCAAAGAGGGCAGCGTCACGGGTGCCTCAGGTCGAAACTGGGAAGGCTATGGTCCAGAAATTAGCCTTGACAGCGGCTTACCCACCGAATGCCAAAAGCTTTTGTCTGATCCGCAAACCAGCGGCGGCTTGTTGGTCAGTTGTTCTCCTGAAACAGTACCTGAGGTGTTGGCTGTTTTTAAGCGTCACGGTTTCAATGAGGCAAGCGTTGTGGGGCATATCGGTGAAGCCCAAAAGTCACGCTTGGTTGTCAGCTGCTGAACTTGTCATGAATAACCCATTGCGATGGGTTATCAAAAAATCAATCAGAATTTTTCGGTACTGCTTTGAGATCAATGCCTTCATGCTTGGCAACCATCTCTAGGGCAGACTCAAAAAGTGCCCTGGCAGAGCCAGAGACTGTGCTGAGGTAAGAGTGCAGGTGTGCATCTTCGGTTGAATTGTTCAAGCATTCGCGGCTGTACTGTTCAAAGCTTGCCAGTTGCGTAATGATTTCTGCAACGTGCTTTGGGCATTCACACAAGACGTTGGTCGATATACCAGCAACACGCATGAGCTCGATGTCGTCGTACTTTCTGGCGGGAATGAGCATGCCAGAAGTTAATCCTGCGGTACCAGATTCAGTATTCACAACGCGCACTGAGTTGATCAGGTCGGCTAAATCTGAATCGCTGATGGGCTCTCTGCGAACAATCATGCCGCAGCGTTTCATAGATTCAATGATGGGCTCTTGGCCATAGTTGTAAAGCACGATGACTTGCAAGGCATGGTTGATTTCGGCCAAGCGATGAATGTCAACCTGAACGCCGGCGTGCAAAGAGTTTGTGTAAATGAGCAGAATTTGTGATTTCTCTTGAAACGTGGCCGTCAAGGCCTCGGCCACGTTGGTAAAAATATCTGTAATGCGTATAGCCTGATCGTTGAAACTGAAGGTGAATTTTTTTGACTCTATTCGAGCTGCAAGGGCAAGACCAACAACTGCCACAGACACAGACTGAACTTGCGACTCGGACCGTGCTTTTCTCTGATTGGTTTCCTGTTGTTGCTGCAACAAATTGTTCAAATCTGTGGTGCTCAGTTTGGCAATACTGCTAATGCCATGGCCTTGTTCTGTCAGTCGTTTGAGCAGTGTTGCCTTTAGAACATCGTCGTCTGTGAACAAGCGGTGTTTGCTTTCCGTTTTGTGGGGGTGAAAGGTTTGGTACCGAATCTCCCAAACGCGCAGTGTTGGGGTTGGCACGCCGCTGAGACTGGACACGGCCCCGATCTTGTGAAAGCTACGCGATTGTTCAATATCTTTTGTCATTTTTTGTTAATTTGAGTTGATTTTGAATAGATTATATGGAATATTTATAAACTTGCATAATAAAAATTTAATTACGTGATAAATTTCTACAACTTACAGGAACCAAGATGCTCACTAAACGCTCAACTCTAGGTTTAAACGTCATTATTTTGATCGCTCAGACGCCCAGTCACAGAACCATCACAGCAGATGCACTCGCATCCATGACGAAGGTGTCCTTGTCTTACATCGAAGGCATCTTGAAAGATGCAAGAGAGCAGGGCCTGATTCGAGCCACTCGGGGGCCAGGTGGTGGCTACCAACTCAGTGTTCCATTGAGTGATCTGTCCGTTTGGGATGCTGCTGTGTCATTCAGTTCGCCAAGTGCTGCTTCGCTCAAAGGCCAGTCTTCTTCTGAGACTTGCGCCACGGATGCCCTTGCACATCAAGCTTGCCAGTTAGAAAAAGAGTTTCTGCAGTCTTACCCATTGTCACAATTGGTGCCCAAGTACATTGATTCGCCTGCTTCCAAGCCAACAAAGTCTTTGGCAATGAACTTCAAGCCCCTGCCAACACGCAAGATACCAGCTGCACCCAATTCAATTTTTGATTTGTCGAATTTTTTAAATTTACAGGCGGCATAGAATTGAAGCTGAATCGCAATGTCTAAAGTTGCAGTTCATGACAGTATTCGGAAATCTCTATGGATGATCACCCATCTTTTCTCTTAAATAGAATGGATGCACCTGTTTCTGAAAACATTCTTGGCCAAAGTCACGGCGCTGCCTGGGTCTGGCACCTTAAGAGAAACATTTCAATCTCTCCGGCCACAATGGCTTGGATTTTTATAGGCTTGGGTTCGGTCTCTTTGTTCATTGGCGCTGGATTCTATGTTGCCGGCGCTACTCTCGTTCTGCCTTTTTCAATTGTAGAAATTGCAGTACTGCTAATTGCTTATTTTTACAACGCCATTCACGCCAACGATTACGAAAAATTAACTGTTGAAGGCAACAGCGTCAAAATCGAAAGCAAAGTTGGTTTAAAAATTTCTCAAATGCAACTTATTCGCTCTATGACCCGAGTTGATACTTTGAGTCACTTGAATGAAATCATTCAAGTGCGACAGGGGCCTGTGCATACTTTCTTTGGCAAGTTCGTCCACGCCAACTTAAGACCTTTACTGGCCCAAAAAATAGCGGATCGACTTTAATTCCTTGGACCGAATGCGATGGCTTGCTCAAAGCGCCAAATAAGTCAGTTGGGCCGTGTCTTTAGAGTCGCATATCAAGGGTGATGTTCAACTGAGGCTTTGCATACCGATCGGTCAGAACGTAGTCACCACTCGACAGCAAAGTTTGGGTGCGGCCATTGGGCGGGCCAAACTGCTGAACCCCTGCACTGGCTGCAGCCCTTATTGACACGGTGGGACTCAGGGGCATCATGGCAAACAAGTCAATGCCCTTTGTGCTTGAGCGCTTGAAATACTGCTCGGCAGTCTGGCGTGTGTCGTAGCCAGGCGTGATGCTTAGGTTGCCGCCCACGCTCAGTGGCAAGCCACTGATGCGCTGATCAAAGCCTAAGTTGGCCGACCATGGCTGCTGGCCGTCAAGTCGGTTGTTAGGGCCGGGCAGGGCTGCAATGCTTGAACGGTAAATGCTAAGTGAAGACCGAATGTTGAGCGCTTTGGCATGGCCCATGAGCTGCGGCATCAAGTCTGAAGCGCGGCCGCGCAGTTCAAACTCAAGCCCACTGGTGACCGCATCCGAAAAGTTTTGCGGTTGTGTGATCCAACGCGGCGCTGTGGCCCATGACACATTGCGCAATTCAGTTAAGTTTCTAACTACGTTGGTCAGATTGCGGTGAAAAATGCCAACGCTGAAAATGCCATCGTTGCTTAAATAATTTTCATAGGCAATGTCCAAGCCAGTGGCCAGCTCTGGAGTGAGCGTTGGGTTGCCAATGCGGTCGGGTGCCAAATAGGTGTTGGTTTGGCTGGTGTTGGTATAGGCGCCATTGACCACGGGGCGGGCCAACAAGGCGTTAAGGCCAGCCGCTTTGTAACTGCGGGTTAAGCTTGCACGAACCATGTCACGGCTCTTGGGGTCAAATTTGTAGGTGACGTGCGCAAGCGGAGACAGCACACTGCTCACATTGCTGACAGGCAAGGCTGCATTTTTGCTTTCAGAAGCAATGCGCTCATTGCGCAGTCCCAAATTGAGTTGCCACTGGGGTGAAATTTCCCACTCATCTTGAATGTAGAAGGCCTGCCTGCGCATTTGGGCTTCAAAGGCTTGGCCTTCAAAACTAGGCAACAAAGCAATGCCTGCACCATTGGTGGTGGTGCGCCGTTCTAGCCGCTCACGGTTTTCCAAATCCCAACCTGCAGTTAAGGTGTGTGCGCTGCCCAGCAGTTGGCTGTATTTGCCGGCTTGGGTGATGGCATCGTCTTGGTTGCTGCCCGCGGTTTGCAGCTGTGTTGCGCCTGCGCGCTGATTGCGCAAATCGAAAGCAGAGCGCGACTGTTGAACGCCTGCCTTGATTTCAATCCGTTGGTCTTCGCTGAACCGGTTAATCCAGGTGAGGTTGCCGCGGCGATTTTCCCAATAACCATTTTGAAAGGCATCGTCATCAAAGATGGGACTGCCCGAGACGGCGCGATTGACGTAATCGGTGCGATAGTTCCAGTAGCCTTTTTGGAAAAAAGTGGCCAATGCAATGGTTTGCTCGTCACTCACCTTGTAATTAAAACGGGGAGCGACGTTGTAGCCCCAGCCCCATGAGTTTATTTTTCCAACTTGCTCCGAGACTGCAGTTTGCCCATCGCTGCCTGCCATTTTTCGATCAACAGTATTGCGAGTTTCGCGATTCCATTCAAAAAGAGAAACCGGCAAGGACATGTTGAAGGGGCCCACAGATTCACTGATTGAATAATTGACGTTGGCCAAGGGCCGGTCTTTGCCGCTGGCAAGCCCTAAGCGCAAACTGCTCAGCGAGCGGCGTGAAGTCTCTTTCAGAATGACGTTGATAGAACCCGCAACGGCTTGTGAACTTTGTTCGGCGGTTGATGCCTTGATGACTTCAATGCGCTCAATTTGAGACGGGCTCAATTGGTCTAAGTTAAAGCCTGGCGGCGCTGGGTCGCCATTGATCAGAATTTGTGTATAGCCCGAACCAAGACCGCGCATGCGCGGGCCGCCGCTGTCAACGTTCACACCGGGCAGGCGCCGCATGACATCCAGTGCATTGGTGTCGCCATAACGGTCTAGTTCTTCACGGCCATATATTTGTTTAGCAAAACTGGCAGCACGACGCAATTCGGTCGAGCCTTGTCTGGCCACAATTTCGACACGCTGAATGACACTGGGTTGGGCACTGACACCGGGCTCTGCTGGACTTCCAACACCCACATCTTGTGCCATAACGCCAAGCGGCAAAAAGAGCACCCAAGTGATTAAGAAACGATACATGACGTCAAATATAAATGAGATCAAATATATCGCACTTTAATAATTGGGGTCAGATCAACATTAATTTCCAATCAATGGGGGCAGAGGCTAATGGGGGGCTGACGATTTGTGGTACCCCACCATGAGGAAGCCCCCATTAGCCTCTGCCCCCACTGATTGACCAAATTAATGTTGATCTGACCCCAATTATTTAAGCGACAGTCCTAGCTCTTTTAGGATTTTTTCTGTGTGCTCGCCCAATGTTGGAATGGGGTCCATTCGGTAGTCAAAAGATGTTTGACGTCCTGGGGGTAGCAAGGCTGGTAAATCGCCGGACGCAGAGGGCACGTTCACCCAACGGTCTCGGGCTTTGAGTTGGGGATGGGCCCATAAGTCGGCCATGTTGTTCATTCTGGCGTTGGCAATTTGAGCGGTCTCTAAACGCTCAATCACTTGTTGAACGGTTAAATTTGAAAACACATTCAAGATGAGGGCTTCTAGAGCTTGTCGATGCTCATTGCGCTTGGCATTGCTTTCGAAGCGTGGGTCTTGAGTTAGGTTTTCTTGCAACATCACATGCTTGCAAAACAAGACCCATTCACGTTCGTTTTGCAAACCCAACATCACAGTGCCCTGATCCTCGGGGCTTGTCAGAGTTTGGGGGTCAAGCGCGCCGCCTGCTGCGAAGGGCCCGTAGGGATAAATGGTGGCGTGCGATGCGGCACTGCGAGGAGGGGGCGATGCACCGTCCATTGCGTAGTACATCGGGAATCCCATCCACTCAGTCAGTGACTCCAACATAGAAACATCAATGTGCGAGCCTTCGCCTGTTTTGTCTCGGTGAATGATGGCAGACAAAATATTGGTGTAAGCGTACATGCCTGCTGCAATGTCGGCAATGGAGTTGCCGCTTTTGCTGGGGCTGTCGGGTGTGCCCGTGACGCTTAAATAACCGGCTTCACTTTGAATGAGCAAGTCGTAGGCTTTTTTATCGCGGTAGGGGCCGTCAAGGCCATAGCCAGAAATATCACACACAATGAGCCTTGGATTTTGGGCTCTTAAGTTAGCGGCGTCCAAACCCATGCGAGTGGTAGCGCCTGGTGCCAAGTTTTGCACCACCACATCTGCTTTGGCAATCAAGGCCTTTAGAACTTCCAAATGTTGCGCGTTCTTTAAATCTAAGGCCAAGCTTTCTTTGGAGCGGTTAACCCACACAAAGTGAGAAGCCTGTCCTCTGGCGCGTTGATCGTAGGCTCTAGCAAAATCACCGACCTCAGGGCGCTCAATTTTGATCACGCGCGCGCCTAAGTCTGCCAACTGCCTGGTGCAAAACGGTGCAGCAATGGCATGCTCTAAAGAAACCACCGTGATGTGGTCGAGCGGCTTTGAGCGCTGCGCTTGATTGGATGCAGATGGGTGTGTAGTCATCAGAATGATCTTGGTAAACCCAGCACATGCTCGGCCATGTAGGAATAAATGAGGTTGGTAGAAATAGGCGCCACTTGGTACAGCCTTGTTTCTCTGAATTTTCTTTCAACGTCGTATTCCGCTGCAAAACCAAAACCGCCATGCGTTTGCAAACACACATTGGCCGCTTCCCATGAGGCTTTGGCTGCCAAGTATTTGGCCATGTTGGCTTCGGCACCACAAGCCTGATTGGCATCAAACAATTCGCACGCCCGAAAGCGCATGAGGTTGGCAGCTTCGGTTTCAATGTAGCTGTCTGCAATGGGAAACTGCACACCCTGATTTTGGCCAATGGGCCGGCCAAAGACCACGCGTTCGTTGGCATAGCGGGTGGCACGGTCTATGAACCAATAGGCATCGCCAATGCATTCTGCCGCAATGAGCGTGCGCTCGGCGTTCAGGCCATCCAAGATGTATTTAAAGCCTTTGCCTTCTTCGCCAATCAAGTTTTCAACAGGAATTTCTAAATTGTCAAAGAACACTTCATTGGTTTCATGGTTGACCATGTTGCGAATGGGTTTGACTGTCATGCCATGGCCAATGGCTTGTTTCAAATCGACCATGAAAATCGACATGCCTTCGCTTTTTTTCTTGACCTCAGACAAGGGCGTGGTGCGCGCCAGCAAAATCATGAGGTCTGAGTGTTGAATGCGCGAAATCCAAACCTTTTGGCCATTCACCACATACCGGTCATTTTTTCTGACCGCAGTGGTTTTAAGTTGCGTGGTGTCTGTGCCTGTGGTGGGCTCTGTGACAGCCATGGACTGCAAACGAAGTTCGCCTGAAGCAATTTTGGGCAAGTAAGTTTGCTTTTGTAAATCTGAGCCATGCCTTAGCAAGGTACCCATGTTGTACATCTGGCCATGGCACGAACCGGCATTGCCGCCCGACAAATTGATTTCTTCCATGATGACGGAGGCTTCAGCCAAGCCCAAGCCTGATCCGCCATATTCAGTAGGAATGAGTGCGGCCATCCATCCGGCATCGGTTAAGGTTTTGACAAATTGCGCGGGGTAGCCGCGGGCTTCGTCTACTTCTTGCCAATATTTCGAGTCAAAGCTTTTGCACATATCGCGCAAAGCTTCTCTCAGGGTTTGATGGGCATCGGGCTTGGGAATGGCATGTGTCATTTGGATCAATTCAATTCTGCAGTGGCTTGCATGGTCAGATACGCTTCGTGATCTTGCGCCCACAAACTAACATGCTTGTTGTCTTTGGTTTGCGCGCTCAAATGGATGGCGCGTCCGTCAGCGCATTCAAAGCTTGGGCGCACAGCTTTGAATTCAAATTTCTTTAAGGATTTGTGTGTATGTCGTCTTAACAAATCAACCAACAGCGTGGCAATCAGCGGCCCATGCACCACCAAACCAGGATAGCCCTCTTGTTGTGTGACATAAGACCGGTCGTAGTGAATGCGATGGCCATTGAAAGTCAGCGCTGAGTATCTGAAAAGCAAAACGTCGTCAGGCACAACTTCTCGCTGCCAAAGTGCAAGCTCAGGCACAAGCAGTTTCGAAGCAGGCGTAGGCTGTGAAGCCGCTTCATTTTCAAGCGGTGCCGACTTGTAAACAATGTCGTGTTCTTCACTCAAACACAATTGAGCGCCATTACGCAACTCGTGAAGCACCTTCACAAAGACCAAGTCGCCACTCTTTCCAACTTTGTGCTGAACAGATTGAACGCTAGAGGTGCGCGCAATGGTGTCGCCCACACAAATGGGTGTGTGCCATTCAAAACGACTGCCTGCCCACATTCTTCTTGGCAAGGGCACAGGCGGCAAGAAGCCACCTTTTGCAGCATGCCCATCGGGCCCAAGCTCGCTTTGCTGGGTGTGCGGCAAAAAATAAAGCCAATGCCATAAAGGGGGCAATGGATCGCCCAACTTGGGTTCGGGGTCGTTGCGGTCAAGCGTGGCACTGAGGCCGCGCATGGGGGCCATGGTGATTTGGTCCGTCAAGGTCTGCGAGCGACCCACCCAAGTTTGCAAATTTGACAGTATTTCAGGGCTCAATGGTTTACCTTGATGGATGCGCTTTGAATTTGAGTTAAAAATATAACATCCTCAGCCTCTAATCTGATTCAACCCCCCAAATGATTGACCATCTAGACCACTTAGTTTTGACAACTGCCAATGAAACCGCATGCGTAGACTTTTACACCCGAATCATGGGCATGAGTTTGGAAAGCTTTGTAGGCGGAACGCCGCCCGTCACTCGAAAAGCCTTCAAGTATGGCAATCAAAAGATTAACTTGCATGTGAAGGGCAAAGAGTTTGACCCCAAGGCGCACTTGCCAGTGCCAGGATCGCTAGACCTTTGCTTCATTGCCTCGGTGCCGCTTGAGCAAGTGATTGCCAAGTTAAATGCACAGGCTTGGCCTATTTTGGAAGGGCCCGTTGTGCGCACGGGGGCCACACAAAAAATCAGGTCGGTCTACGTTCGAGATCCCGACCTGAATTTAATTGAAATTTCAGAGCTGGCCTAAGCTCAGTCTGCGTAGACGCCTGCAGATTTAATGACAGGGCCCCACTTGCCAATTTCAGACTGAAGCCAAGTGCGAAGACCTTCGGGTGTCTGCTTGGAGTCAGGCACAATTTCCGCGCCCAAATCGGCCATGCGAGCCACAAAAGCTGGATCTTTCAAAGCGGTTCTAACAGCAGAACCAAACTTTTCAATGTTGGCAGCGGGTGTGCCTTTAGGGGCATAAATACCGTGCCACACAATGACTTCAAAATCTTTCAGGCCGCCTTCAGTCAAGGTGGGTGCATCTGGCAATGCACGAATGCGTTGCTTGGTGGTCACACCGTACAAATTGACAGTGCCTGCCTTGATGTGTTGCGTGGTTTGTGTGGTTTGGTCACACAAAATATCGACCTGACCGCCTAACAATGCATTGAGCGCTGGGGCTGTGCCAGAAAACGGCACGGTGGTGAGATCGACCCCCAAGGCTTGCTGAAGCAACATGCCGCACAAATGCGAGACTGCGCCCAAACCAGCGTTGGCCAGATTGATTTTTTTGGCATTGGCTTTGATGTAGGTCGTTAACTCTTGCATGTTTTTGGCGGGCAAGTCTTTACGGCCAATGAGGGTCATGGGAACGTCCACCGCCTGGCTGACAAATTCAAAGTCAGTCATGGGGTTGAAGGCCATTTTTCTATAAAGCGCGGGGGCCGTTGACATGCCGTTGTGATGAATCAGAAAGGTATAGCCATCGGGAGCAGCCTTGGCCACAAAGCCACCGGCTATCGTGCCGCCTGCGCCCGCCTTGTTTTCAACCACCACGGTTTGGCCTAAAGTTCTGCTCATGTTGGCCGCCAGTGTGCGGGCCACAATGTCAGTAGGTCCGCCCGCGGCAAAGGGCACCACCAGAGTAATGGATTTGGTGGGGTAGCCCTGGGCCGACGCGCCAAAAGGCACCGTCATGATGGCAAGGCTGGCGATAAATGCGGAAACTAATTTCATTTTGCGGGCTTTCAAGTAGGGTAGAACTTTGCCTACGAATGATAGACACTCACTTTTGACTGTGCAATCCAATAACAGTCTGTCCAAACTGCGGTTTACCCTAAGAAGGGTGCAAACAACCGAAGTCACTCAATGGGCGGGCGGCGCAGATGCCACTGCGTCGCTGCTTGAAACGCGGCACCTGCGCGCACCAGCAAGCCTTCATTCAAATGCCCTGACACCAACTGCGCTGCTACCGGCAAGCCTGCAGCGGTCTCGCCAGCGGGAAAGGTCAGGGTAGGGTGGCCCGACATATCGGTGGGTGCGGTGTAGCGTGACAGACGCCTGCGATAGCCCGGCTCCTTGCGCATGTTCGCAATGCGCTCTGTGCTGGGTGCGGCTAAGGGCATGGCGGGCATCAAGATCAAATCGACTTGCATCAGTACTGCGTTTAACAGTCCTGTGTGCATGGCACGCTGTAACAGAATGCGTTGATAGTCGGTGGCTGACAGTTGGTTGCCTATGTCTAGCAAGCCTGCCAGCATGGGTCCATAGTCTGTGCGTCGCGATGGAAACGTATGGGTGTGTGCCACTGCCGCCTCGATAGCGCAATGTGGCACCCAGTTTTCAACCAGTTCACCAACTTCGGGCATGGTCACGGGCACGATTTGCGCCCCCAATTTTTCGAACATCGCAAGGGTTTGCTTCACGGCTTGCGCAACCTCAGGCTCTACATCGTTCAAGGCATAGTCTGCATCCCAACCGATTCGCAAACTGGCCAAGCTTTCCTTGTTACCTGCCGAATAATCAGGCACCGGAGCTTGTAGCGCTGTAGGGTCTAAGGGGTCTGTCCCCGCCAATACGCCCAACATCAATCCGCAATCTAAAGCCGTGCGGCACATGGGCCCAACATGGTCTAGTGAAGCTGCCAACTCAAATACGCCATAGCGAGAAACTCGGCCCCACGTGGGTTTGAGCCCCGTCACTCCGCAAGCCGCAGAGGGAAAACGAATGGAGCCGCCTGTGTCTGTTCCGATTGAACCAAAACACAAACCTGCCGCCGTGGCTACACCCGAGCCGCTGGAGGATACTCCCGTCCAGGCCGAGGCTTCCCACGGATTGACCGGCACGACAGTGAGCGGATGGTGACCTGAAAACGCACTCTCGGTCATTTGTAATTTGCCTAGCAGCACGGCGCCTGCTTCGCGCAATCGCTTCACCACGGTGGCATCTTGGTCTGGCACAAAGTCTTTGTAAATTTGCATGCCTGCAGCTGTAGGAATGCCGGCCGTCCAACACAGGTCTTTGACTGCAATGGGCACACCATGCAATGGTCCTAGCGTCTGGCCTTGGGCTTGGCGTTGGTCGGCCGCTCGCACTTGGCTTAAGGCCAACTCGGAGGTGACGCGGGCGTATGCGTGCAGCGTGGGATCTAATCGTTCTATGCGTCGCAGTTGCGCTTGCGTCACCTGCTCTGCACTGAGCACGCGCTCGCGAATAAGCCGAGCTACTGTGCTCAGGTCTAGCCAAGCTATTTCGTCATCGGTCATCTAGCGTCCTTGATGGTGGGCAGATGCAATGCTTGGCCAGACTCTAAGTCAATCGACTTTGGCGCCTGAGCGCCGAACCACCTCGCCCAACCTGGGTATGTCTGTGGCGATCAAGGCTGCCAATTCTTCAGACTTGCCGCCACCTGGCTCAAGTCCCATTTCAGCCAGGCGCTTTGCGTTTTCGGGTTGCTTCAAAATTTCTGCGACATCGCGCTGCAAGCGGCTCACGATGGCAGGCGGCGTGCCTGCTGGTGCAAACATGGCTTGCCAAGAACTTAACTCATAACCCTCAAGGCCGGCTTCTTGCATAGTTGGCAATTCAGGTGCAGCCTTGGAACGCTTGGCGGAGGTCACGGCCAAGCCAATTAGTTTTTTGCCTGTGACTTGAGGGATGGCCGTGTTGCTGTTTTCAAAGCTGATTTGAATGGTGCCGCCCAACAAATCGGCCATCATGGGGCCGCTGCCGCGGTAGGGCACATGCTGCATTTGCGTGCCTGTGGCCAGCTTGAACATCTCACCAGAAATATGCTGCGATGTGCCATTGCCTGCCGAGCCAAAGGAATATTTGTTGGGATTGGCTTTGAGCAAGGCGATGAGTTCGGGCACTGTTTTGACGTTCAAGGATGGATGAACAACAAGCACATTGGGCAGCGCGGCCAGCAAAGTGACGGGCGCAAAATCTTTGCTAGGGTCATACGGAAGTTTGGGATAAAGCGCCACATTCAGAGCGTGTGAGCTGATGGTGCCACCGCCCAGTGTGTAACCGTCGGGCTTCGATTTGGCCAGTTCTGCAGACCCTACAGAGCCGCCTTGTCCTGCTTTGTTGTCTACCACCACAGACTGATTCAGCGATTTAGACAAGCCCTGTGCCACCATGCGCCCCAACATGTCGGTAGCGCCACCAGGGGCAAAGGGCACGATGTAACGTATGGGTTTGCTTGGCCAATCTTGCGCCATGGCGGCTGGAATGTGTGCAAATGAGAGGGCCAACAGAGAGCTGAGTATCAATTTAGCATTGCGCATTAACATCTCCAAACCGAGTTGATCAAGACATTCAACTATGCACTTTGCTCTTTAAGAACCGTACGGTGGAAACCCTGCATTAAAAATAATTGGGGTCAGAGCAACATTAATTTAATGTTGCTCTGACCCCAATTATTTAACCATCGGACTTGGCTGCGGCCAAAGCAGCAAATCCAATGGCGGCAGTTGCGCCTTCGCGGTTGAAGATTGGATAGGCTTTAGCAGTGATTTTTGAAATTCGCAAGCCAAAGCTCTGGCATACTTAATTCATGTCTTTTGAATACGCTCCACGTGGCTTTGTTGGCATTCTTACGCCCCAGGCCAACACGACGGTTGAGCCTGAGTTCGGCATCCTACTGCCTAGTGGCGTAGGTCTAGTCACCGCGCGGCTCGTGAGCACCCGGCCAGATTTGGAAAGCCGGCTTATGGACTATTTTGATAACTTAACTTTGTCAGCGGCGCAATTCGCCGAAGCACCGTTGCGCTCGCTTGGCGTGGCATGTACAGGCTCATCGTACTTAGTGGGACGTGAGCGAGAGGACCACATCTTCGATGAACTGCGACAGCGCAAAGGTATTCACGTCACCAGTTCTGCGCTGGCTGTGGTGGATGCGTTGCGCACCTTAAATGCACAGCGAATCGGCTTGGTCTCCCCGTATCCAGACAGCTTACTGAAGCACAGCGTAGCCTACTGGCACTCACGAGGTTTAAGTGTGAAAGCTATTGCAAAAGTAGCGCTTAGCAAAGCTGGCAGTTCGTTGCCTGGCCAAGCGAATCCAATTTATGCCATTGATTCAGATGCAGTCATTGCTGCTTTAGACCAGCTGCAAGATTTATCCTTAGACGCTGTAGTCTTACTGGGCACGGGAATGCCGAGTTTGCGGTCCATTTTGCAGGTGCCCAACATGGGTGGCGCGCCGGTACTCTCATGCACACTGGCGCTGGCATGGAGATGCTTTAGTGCTGTGGAAGGGGTGGAGCTTTCCTCGGATTCTTTGCTCGATTGGATTGCCGGCACTCACTGGAGGACTCGTTTTGGTCAATCTATTTCTGCGTTCACTTAATCAAAACAGAGCGCGTTGATAAACCTTAATTCGCTTTGATAAAGTAGCTAAACAAATCTGGAGATAACTGGTGGCAAAAGAAAAATCAAAAAATGAAGGTGAGAAAATGCTTGCCGCGATGTTCGCCAAACGTGGCTACCTGCTGCCCTACCATCGAATGCTGGCGGCATCTGACCCAAAGCTACTTGCCACTTATGACGCACTCTACACTCGTCTAACGCTTGACGAGCGCATTTTAACTTCGGTAGAAAAAGAAACGGTGTGGATTGCGCTGATTGCCACCACTCGCGAGAAACTTGCGATTTTCCATTTCGAGCGGGCAGAAGCCGCGGGAATGAGCAACACCGCAATCAGCGACGCATTGGCCATTGCCGCTGCGTGCGAATCATTCAATGCGTTGTTCTTTGGTCAAACTGCGTTTACGAAGTGGGTGCCCGAAAGATTGGCGATCAAGCGCTACATACGCATCTTCGAAGCCGCACGTGGACGCACACTTCCTGCTACGGCTGAGATTGCTGCTGCTGTTTGCCATGCAGGCCTGCGCAATGCCAATGGTATGCGCATCCATCTTCAGCGCGCATTCGCCAGTGGTGCAACCCATGGACAGATGGCCGAGGCACTCTCTTATGTGCTTCTGCACCGGGGTGGACCTACGATGGTGGATGCTGTGGCTTGCTGGGAAAAGGCAGCAGAAGAGTTGGCGATCCCAGGGCCTTATTAGCTAGGCTTTACTGCAAGTTTGTGTTTGGCAACACCTTGCAAAATGTCAGTCCAACAAGACTTGCCTCAATTCACTTTAATTTTTGCTGAGCTGATAACGTCTGCCCATTTGCGCCGCTCACCTAGCAGGTAATTACGAAAAGTCTCGCTAGATCCTCCCACCGGTTCGACACCCATTGCCGTAAGGCGCTCTCGTGTCTCTGGCATGGCCAACGCGGATGCAAACGCAGCATGCAACTTTGCCACGACAGCCGGCGGTGTACCGATGGGCAACAAGGCCCCGTACCATCCATTGCCATCAACATCATTGATACCAAAATCACCCAAGCTAGGTACGTCGGGCCACAGCGGTGTGCGCTTCGGCGCAAGAACGGCTAATGCCTTTATTTGCCCCGTCTTGATGAGTTCGATCATTCCACCGAGCCCGTCCACACCTAGCAAAATATGGTTGCCCATCAAATCGGTCTTGAGAGGCCCCGAGCCTTTGTAAGGCACGTGCTCTGGCGTGATCGCAACGCGTTGTTTGAGTAGTTCCATCGCCAAGTGTGAGTTCGAGCCAGTACCGGCCGAGCCGTAGGTCATCAAGCCCGGCGCGGCCTTCGCTCGGGAAACCATTTCGGGCAATGTCACCATCTTGGAGTCGGGTGCAGATACCAGAACGTTGGCATAGCGTACGAGGTGGATCAGGGGAATGAAATCATCAAAACGCCAGGTTAGCTTGTCATAAAGCGCCTCACTGGTGGTGAAGTTTGGAGCTGTCACCAAAATGGTGTAGCCGTCTGCGGGCGAGCGCGCAACGAACTCCGAGCCGATGTTGGCAGATGCACCCGGCTTGTTTTCTACCAACACAGACTGGCCAAGTGTTGCAGTCAGGCGCTGCGCCATGATGCGAGCCACGGCATCCGTGCCACCGCCTGGGCTGTAGGGCACTACGATACGGATGGGTTTATTTGGGAAGTCCTGTGCTAAAGCGTGAGTGGCTGAAAGTGTCATTGCAACAAACAGTCCGGCGAATAAAGTCTTGATGGTTTTCATAGATAGTCTTTCAAATCAGTCAACGCGAACATCTGCTGACTTGGCCACGGCGGCCCAGCGTGCAACATCAGAAGCAACCAGAGCCGTGAACTCTGCACGCGTCATTTTGTTAGGCTCTGCGCCTAAGTCACGCAGACGATTAGCCAGATCGGGGGTGTTGAGCGCTGCAATGAGTGCGGTATTTAGCCGTTCTGCTACGGGTGCGGGCATGGCAGAAGGCCCGGAAATACCAAACCAGTTGCTGGCCACCAGGGGCGCAAGGCCTAACTCGGTGACGGTTGGGACATCGGGCCAGCGCGTAGCTCGTTTGTCGGCCGTAATTGCAACCAATCGAAGCAGTGGGTTGCGACCCACATCTGGTACAGCGGCAATCAGTCCGTCAATTTGTCCACTGAGTAAATCTACTGTAGCGGGCGCAGAGCCTTTGTAAGGAATATGAGTGATGTCTACTTTGGCTGCCCTGTTAAGGATGACAAGCTTGACGTGAGATGAAGTGCCATTGCCATTGGAGCCGAATCGTACGGCACCAGGAGCGGTGCGTGCCTTGGCAAGAAGAGGCTCCATCGAAGTGTATGGGCCGTTAGCTGCCACGGCGATACCACTGGGGACCCCTGCAATCAGACCGATGTGTGTAAAGTCCTTGATCGGATCGTAAGGCATCTTCGAATACACCGCTGCGCCAATGGCGTGCGATGCGACATTTGAAAGTATGAGGGTGTAACCGTCAGCAGCTGCCTTGGCTACTGTGTCGCTGCCGATGAGACCACCAGCTCCAGCACGGTTTTCTACGATGACTGGCTGGCCTAAGGAAGCCTCCATCTCTTTTGCTGCAAGACGACCAAGAAGGTCTCCAGTGCCGCCGGCCGGAAATGGAACGATTAGTTTGATGGGGCGCGATGGCCAAGTTTGCGCGTGCAGTGTGACATGAGCAAAGATACAAAATATGAGGACGGCTAACCGGTATAAAGGCATTGGGATTTTCCTTTATAAAAAGGTGAAAATTTATCGTATCACAATTAAAACAATTGATTTAATTGCAAATTCAGAACGGATACTGACGCGGCGTAGTTTGAATGGTGATCCAGCGCAGTTCGGTAAATTCGTTGATGCCAGCTTTACCGCCAAAGCGGCCATAGCCGCTGCCTTTCACGCCACCGAAAGGCATTTGTGCTTCGTCGTGCACGGTGGGGCCATTGACGTGGCAAATGCCGGAGTCAATTTTGCGGGCCACGTTGTAGGCGCGCGCAATGTCGCGGCCAA
>Ga0214921_10004255_pt1 | contig 21204 bp, 22 predicted proteins | sample LL1505_MetaG_FD_177992 | JGI IMG/M metagenome (GOLD analysis project Ga0214921, IMG submission 177992) | Freshwater microbial communities from Lake Lanier, Atlanta, Georgia, United States - LL-1505 | ecosystem: Environmental > Aquatic > Freshwater > Lake | place: USA: Georgia | collected...
TGAGTGAAGTTGTGGGTAGGCTTCAAAATGATTTGGCTTGAAATAATCAGTCCATAACACCCAAAGATGGTGTTTCACTAACTCAGATCTCTCTTCTTTAATTGCTACTGCGCGAGATTTAAAATCCACATCGCTGCTGGCTGCATATTTTTCCATACAAGCCTTAACAGATTGCGCCTCAATTTTTGCTTGAGCTGGATCGTAAACTCCACATGGTAGATCGCAGTGCGCAAAAACAGTTTCCTTTGGTGTAATTCTTGCTAGCAATGAATTAATCATTTCGCTCCTTAGTTGGTCTGAAAGTAATTTATAGTGGGAGAATACTCCCCATGTTGGCTTTTAGCACGGTAGTCGTTTCTGGGAACTCTATGTCACCTTCTTATCAAGAAGGAGATTGGCTAATTGTCCGAAATTTAAGTGGTAAAAAGCACACACTCAAAATAGGGGCGGTCTACTTAGTTCAGGATCCAAACCGACCAGGGATTAAATTGCTAAAACGATTGAAAGAGAGCCGAATAGAGCATGGAGTTATTCGCTACTGGGTTGAAGGAGATAATTCACTAAGTGAAGATTCTAGAAGTTGGGGTTGGTTAGAAACCGAACAATTTTTAGCCAGAGTATTACTTAAATATCGAAAAGGTAGTTAACGAGTAAAGGCCTCAGTCATTAATGCCTTTTCTTCCTCTTCATGCAAATGATGATTTCCAGTTGCCGGACTTGCGGTTGCCCGTCGTGAAACTCTTCTTAATGTGCGACCAGATAATTCTTCATGAGCAACAAATGCTTCAGAAGTGGCAAGGGCAACAAATGGCCAAGGACCCTGGTTTGCTGGTTCATCTTGAACCCACAACAAGGTTGCCTTTGGATGTTTTTTAGCTTCAGCAATAATTTCTTCAATCGGCAATGGATACAGCTGTTCTACTCTTGCAATCGCAGTTGAGTGTTCATTTAATTTTTCACGTTCAGCGATTAAGTCATAGTAAACCTTACCTGAGGCAAAAATTAATCGAGTTGCGTTACCAACCTTGTCATCTGCAATAAATGGCTTAAATGTTCCAGAAGTAAAATCCTTCAAACCACTTGCTGCAGCTTTTAAGCGCAACATAGATTTCGGTTCAAAAACAATTAAAGGTCTGCGAGCCGGATTCTTCATGTGCCAGCGAAGTAGATGGAAGTAAGAGGCTGGAGTAGAAGGTTGAGCAACTGTCATGTTTTGTTCAGCACATAACGTTAAGAATCTTTCAATTCGGCCAGAGGAGTGATCTGGTCCTTGACCTTCATAGCCATGCGGAAGTAACAAGACAACAGAAGAACGCTCACCCCATTTTTGCAGCGCGGATGAAATAAATTCATCAACAACTGTTTGAGCACCATTAGCGAAATCACCGAATTGAGCTTCCCAGATAACTAAGGCGTTTTCACGCTCTACTGAGTAGCCATACTCAAATCCCATTACTGCATACTCAGAAAGGAATGAGTCATATATGTGGAATTGATTAGGGTCATTTACTAAGGACCTGAGTGGGAATAAATCTTTTCCAGTTTCTTTATCAACAACTACTGCATGGCGATTACTAAATGTTCCGCGTCTAACATCTTGTCCGCTCATGCGGATTGGATAGCCTTCTTGCAAGAGTGAGCCAAATGCAAACATTTCACCAGTTGCCCAGTCAACTGTTGCTTCATCTAACATTTCAGTTCGCTTTAACAATTGTGGTAATAATTTTGGATGAACTGTGAAGTCTGATGGGAATGCAGATTGAGTTGCTGCAATTTTCCTTAAATCAGCTTCAGGTACTGCTGTATTTACCGTGTGCGGAGCAGGAATTACGGGCGCTTTCCAATTTGGGTCACTCTCTGGCTCGGTGTTATGAACTGAGGTAAACACACCCTCCAACTGTTGTTGGTAGTCACGCAGTACTTCTTCTGCTTCTTCTACCGTTATATCGCCACGACCAATTAATGCCTCGGTGTAAAGCTTTCTAGTTGATCGCTTTGCATCAATTAACTTATACATAAGTGGTTGAGTAAAGCTTGGCTCATCACCTTCATTATGTCCTCGACGACGGTAACAAACCATGTCAATCACGATGTCTTTGTTAAATGCCTGCCTATATTCAAATGCAAGATGCGCTACACGAACACAGGCTTCTGGATCATCACCATTAACGTGGAAGACAGGGGCCTGAATCATTTTTGCGATATCAGTTGAGTAAGTTGATGAACGAGCCGCATGAGGTGAGGTAGTAAATCCAACTTGGTTATTCACAACAATGTGAATAGTTCCACCAGTTCGATATCCCTTTAATAGAGAGAGTGAAAGAGTTTCAGAAACAACTCCCTGTCCAGCAAATGCAGCATCGCCATGTAACAGAATTGGAAGAACTGGGTAGGAAGATTGTTCATCAATAGATTTATCACCAGCAGTAGCTCTTAACTTATCTTGCTTGGCGCGAACAATGCCTTCAAGTACTGGATTTACCGCCTCTAAGTGGGATGGGTTTGCAGCTAAATAAATTTTGGTAGTCGCACCTGATTCAGCAGTGAATGTCCCTTTGGTTCCTAAGTGGTACTTAACATCGCCAGATCCATGCACCTCGTTGTCATGGTAATTTCCCTCAAACTCTTGAAATATTTGTCCATAAGATTTACCAGCAATATTTGCTAAAACATTAAGACGCCCGCGGTGAGGCATTCCAATACACACTTCATCTAAACCAGAATCAGCTGCTGATGAAATCATCGCATCAAGCAATGGGATTACCGACTCGCCACCTTCTAATGAAAATCGCTTTTGTCCGACATATTTAGTTTGTAAAAATGATTCAAATGCCTCTGCGCTATTTAATTTGCGTAGTATTCGAAGTTGTTCTTGGCGAACAGTTCTTGGTGCGCCTACTTCAATACGTTCTTGAATCCATTTACGTTCATCTGGATTGGCAATATACATATATTCAACACCAATTGTGCGACAGTATGAGTCGCGAAGTATTCCTAAAATTCTACGTAATTTCATAAACGGTTTGCCACCAAAGCCACCGGTTGCAAACTCTCGATCTAGATCCCATAGAGATAAACCATGATTTACTACATCCAGATCGGGATGAGATCTTTGAACATAAGCTAGCGGCTCTATATCAGCCATTAAATGGCCTGTTGTGCGATATGCGTCAATTAACTTTTGAACTCGCGCTGTCTTACTAACATCATCATCTTTTTCAAATTGCATATCAACAACCCAGCGAATTGGCACATATGGAATGCGTAGGGCTTCAAAAATTTCATCGTAGAAGTTTTCTTCACCAAGTAAAATCTCGTGAATTCGGCGAAGGAAATCACCAGATTGGGCACCCTGAATAATTCGGTGATCATAAGTACTAGTTATTGTTACCACCTTGCTAATTGCTAATTCAGCAAGTGTTTGTTCATTAGTGCCATGGAACTCAGCTGGATAATCCAGCGCGCCAACACCAAGAATTACTCCTTGTCCTTGCACCAATCTTGGGACGGAATGAACCGTTCCGATTGTGCCGGGATTTGTAAGCGACAGTGTGGTGCCCGCAAAATCTTCAACTGTTAACGCACCAGTTCTAGCTTTTCGAACCATATCCTCATACGCTGACCAAAACTGTGCAAAATCTAAATCTTCACATCCTTTAATTGATGGAACTAATAATTGTCTAGATCCATCCGCCTTTGGCAAATCTATTGCGATACCTAAATTTATATGTTCTGGATGCCCAACTGCTGGCTTTCCCTCCAACTCAGTAAAGAAGGCATTCATCTCTGGCATTGCTCTTGCTGCTTTAATCATCGCATAACCAATTAGATGAGTAAATGAAACTTTTCCACCACGACCTCGCTTTAAATGGTTATTAATAACAGTTCGATTATCAATTATTAATTTAGCTGGCACCACTCGCACGCTTGTCGCTGTCGGAACAGAAAGTGAGCCTTCCATTGATTGCACAACACGTGCGGCCACACCGCGAAGTGGTTCAACCGACGAGGCGTTAGGTGTTACTAAAGTTGGAATCGGTTTAACAATCGGATCCGCTGGCTTCATTGTTGCCACTGAATTACTAATTGGTTCTGAAATCTTTTCAATAATTGGTTGCGAAACAACTGCTTTAGGTTGTGGTGTTACAACCGGAGATGGTTCGGCTTGTTTGGCTGATTGTGATTTAGGAATTGGTGGAACCCCAGGTTTTGATGAACCAGTGTTTGTAGAAGTATTTAATGATGGGGTGCCCTTGAAATCAGCAAAGAAGTCCCACCAAGCCTTATCTACTGAAGCTGGATCAACTTGATATCTTTCATACATTTCTTGAACTAACCACTCATTAGGACCAAAAGAACCACCAAAGTGATTAGCGGGCGTATTCGCTCCTGCTTCGCTCACTTATCGCTCCTTATGTTGCCCAACTAGTGTTTCTCCAACTGGTTAATCTTAACTGTCACAACAACCTTGCTTAACCTTATAGGCGTTGGGACCAAGTAAAAGTGGCCACCAGCACATATTTCAGGCTGGTAAGAACCCTAAATTAACGGCATGGTTGTGCCTATGAGTGATGCGAAAAAGTGGGCGATAGTTACCGGGGGATCTAGAGGCCTTGGATATGAAACTGCCAGAGGCTTAATCGCCGCCGGTATTTCTGTTTACATAATTGGTAAAGATGAGGAGCGGGCTAAAGAAAGTGCAAAAACCCTTGGCTGCAGTTATCGGTCAGTAGATGTTGCAGATAGTAAGAAATTTCGTGAAGTATTAACTGAGATAACTCAGGATGCAACCAGTAAAGGTTTTGAAGTTTTAGATGTATTAGTTTTAGCCCATGGAGTGATGAGTGACAAGATGTCTAAAACTCTTAGAACAAATGATGAAGAATGGCGCCGAACATTATCAATCAATCTCGATGCAGTATTTACTGCAGTAAATCAAGTAGCACCAGCTATGGCAGAGGCTAGAAAAGGTAGAGTAATTGTTTACTCAGCTTGTCTCGGCAGAATGAGCGGACCAGGAACACATGGTGGACTTGCGCCATATCGAATCAGTAAAGCAGGAGTTAATGCATTTGTTAAGAATCTTTCTTACGAAACTGGACTCGGCGCACGTGGTTTCCTAGTTGATGCTATTTGTCCAGGCCATTGCCGAACAGATATGGGTGGTGAAGATGCACCACGAAGTGCGCAAGAAGGTGCTGAAACTGCAATCTGGTTGGCGACTCGAGATTTCGATGCTACAAAAGATAAGACCGGATTACTTTGGGAGGATCGAACTGAAGTTGATTGGTAGTTACTCTGAATAACCTAAGGCAGATGAAACTAAAGTAGTTATTGCCAGCAGAAATAATGGGATACCAACTATCAACAAACTACCTGAAATCATGTAGTAAGAAACTCCAAGTGCTATCAGATTAGCAAGTACAGCAGGTGCACGGCCGTAAGACTTTTTATCCTTGAAACCCTTTGCACAAAACCAAAGTCCAGTCGCACCAAGTAATCCAAAAACTATCTCCGCAGATAATGCTGATGGAACTGATACATCTGAGATTAGTGGAGCAAGGATCAAATAAATAACGAGGGCAAGAAGCAACCCACTCTCTGCCTTGAGTAGAAAAATTGCACGCCTTCGGCAGTTTTCGGTGGCAAAAACACTTTTCAGATTCACCTTTAAATACTACCCTCTTGCCCCATAATGATTGATCACACTGAGATAGCAGAGCAAATATTTTTTGAGAATAATGGTGCGATTGACCTATTAACCGGTGCGCTATCACAAAGTAGGTTTGATCAGATTGTTAAGCGGGATCTGCAACTTTCAAGCCGAAATCAAAATCAGCTAATCGTTATTAGCGTCAGATTTAATCTAAAAAATTATTTAGTAAACAATAATCAAATAGACACAGATCAGGTAAAAACTGAAGTTGAGAGCGAATTAGTAAAAATCTACTTTGATCTACAAAATATATTTAGGCAATCAGATTGTATTTCTAGAGTTTCAACATTGGGGTTTTGGGTATTCTTAACCGGCGTGAGTAAATCTGATGGAGAGTTACTTTTAACGCGAACTAGTGATTTGCTACCTAAATATCTAGATCTTGCAATTTCATATCACAATTCTGGTGATAGCCAATTAGATTGGTATGCTCAATTAGACAAGCTCCACTTCTTAAAGTAACGCACAGTGTTTTAATTCAGCCTGATAGCTATATTCACACCCCGACTTATTGGTGCGTATTTTTTCAATAATAGGCAAATGGAGAATACGTATTTACAAAGCTTTGGCCCGCTACAAAAACTAATTGAGGATGATTCAATTGAAGAGATATGGATTAATACCCCAAATCGAGTATTTATAGCTCGCTCCGGAAAAAGTGAATTGACTAATTTAGTTTTAACAAAAGAAGTTGTGCATGATCTAATTGAAAGATTACTAATCTGGGGTGGTAGGCGCTTGGATGTGAGTAATCCATTTGTTGATGCACGGTTGCCAGATGGCAGCCGATTGCATGTCGCAATCCCTGAAGTGACTGCTACTCACTGGGCGGTTAATGTTCGAAAACATTTAAAATACGTGAATTCTTTAGCTGATTTATTGGAGATTGGGTCAATAAATAAAGAGATCTTAGAAATACTAGTAAGTGCAATCGACTACGGATTTAATATATTAGTTAGTGGTGGAACTCAAGCTGGAAAGACCACATTTTTAAATGCTTTAGTTTCACAGATATCACCAGGTGAGCGAGTTATTACCATCGAAGAGGTTTTTGAATTAAAGCCAAACTTGCCGGATTGGATTGCACTACAAACTAGGAATGCAAATTTGGAAGGGGAAGGTGAGATTTCCCTTCGCAAACTGATTAAAGAATCACTTCGTATGCGGCCAAGTCGAATAATTGTTGGTGAGGTTAGGGAAGCAGAGGCACTTGATCTATTAATTGCACTGAACTCAGGCCTACCCGGTATGGCAACTGTGCACGCCAACTCCGCCAGAGGTGCAATAAGTAAATTACAACTTCTACCACTGTTAGCTGGTGAAAACATTGCACAAAGTTTTATTACTCCCACTATTGCAACCTGCATAGATTTAGTTGTGCAGTGCAGACTTGATGCAGCCGGAGTAAGAAGGGTGGTAGAGGTTGCTTTTGTTACCGGCCGAAGCGAGGAGGGAGTAATTGAGGTGGAGACATTATTCAAGTGGAATGGTGCAAAATATGTAAAAGGTCTGGCTTCTTTCGCAAATGTATTAGCGAAGCGAAGTATTTAAAGATGCAACCAATTACTTTGTTAATATTATTTGTACTATTTCTAATTGCGCTCTACCTAGCAATCGTCTCGTATAAGGCTAGTAAAATATCGGTAAGGCGGGCAGAGGCTTGGCCAGAAGTTTTAGATTTACTTATTTCATCCCTTCAATCCGGGGCATCAATATCTGAAAGTTTGGCAAATCTATCCACGGTAGGACCTCAATCAATCCGACATGAGTTTGATAAATTCTCTAGGCGGCTGATAGCTGGAGAAAAATTCGATCTTGCGCTCAATGATTTAAAGGAAGAGTTTGCTGATCCAATCACTGATCAGCTATTTGAAACTCTTTACTTTGCAATTAAGTTTGGTAGTAAAAACACAATTAAAGTTTTAAGAGAAATATCTGAGTATGTGTCAGCAGACCTAGCACTACGCGCTGAAATAAATACTAGATTTGACTGGATCAAAAACTCTGCAAACTTAGCAGCGTTAGCACCATGGCTTTTATTTGGTATTTTGAGGACTCAAGAAAATGCCAGAGTTGCCTATCTACAACCAACCGGTCAGATACTAATGATTTTTGGTGTGGTTGCAACTCTTTTTGCTTACCTTTGGATGAGTAGGATCGCAAGGCTGCCAAAGCCTAAGCGCCTATTTACAATGCAGATTAGTTCAAAATGAACCGAATACAACTTTATATTTTAATTTTAGTAGCACCAGCAATTATTTATTCGATCAGATTAATCCTAATAGAGATTGCTAATTTACTTTCAGTTTCGAATTATGCAAAGCAACTAAGTTGGCTCAAGCAGTTAATTCAGAAATTAACCGGCAGTGAAGTAAAAGAGAGTGAGATAAATGAAGAATTAGTCAATATCTTGCAAATGCTTTCAATTATGATCTCAGCAGGTGAAAGCCCAATGATGGCGCTTCGATATATTTCACAACGATCAGTCGGATATATTCCAAAGTTAATTGACCAAAGTTTTTCAAAGTATGAAAGTGGCAGAAATCTGGCGCAAACATTGGAGCACATTGCAGTAGCGACCGGCTCTTCCCAGGTTAGACGTCTAACCAACTCAATCCAAATCGCCATCCAACGTGGCACTCCAATATTGGATGTTTTAAATAATCAGGTTCAATCGTTAAATAAGCAGATAAATCTGGCGCTACTTAAGAAATCGGGTAAGAGCGAGATCGCCTTACTCGTCCCGGTAGTCTTTTTAATCCTGCCAGTGTCGATCAGTTTTGCTATTTGGCCTTCGATCTATGGCTTAAACCAAGCGGGGATTTAATCTAAAAGGTTAGACTGGCGCTATGTCTAAGGTGCTTTCATCGCTGCCAGTTGGCCAAAAAGTTGGTATTGCATTTAGTGGTGGATTAGATACCTCAGTTGCAGTTGCTTGGATGAAAAGTAAAGGTGCAACTCCTTGTACTTATACCGCCGATCTTGGTCAATACGATGAACCAAATATTGAAACAGTACCAAGCCGGGCAAAAGAATATGGCGCAGAGATCGCTCGATTAGTTGATTGTAAAAGTGCTTTAGTTGAAGAGGGATTAGCAGCACTTGCCTGCGGTGCGTTTCATATAACAACTGCTGGAAAAACTTATTTTAATACCACTCCACTTGGCAGAGCTGTTACCGGGACCTTATTAGTAAGAGCAATGATGGCTGATAACGTTTTAATTTGGGGCGATGGATCTACCTATAAAGGCAATGACATAGAACGTTTTTACCGTTATGGATTGTTAGCTAACCCAAAGCTTAAAATCTATAAACCATGGCTGGATAAAGATTTTGTAAATAAATTAGGTGGGCGTACAGAGATGTCGAAGTGGCTGGTTGATCACAATTTGCCTTATCGAGATTCAACTGAGAAGGCATACAGCACCGATGCAAACATTTTAGGGGCAACTCATGAGGCTAAGTCGCTTGAAAACTTAGACTCTCATATCGAAATGGTTGAACCAATTATGGGAGTTAAATTCTGGGATCAATCAGTAAAAATTGATAGTGAAGATGCAACTATTGAGTTTTCACAAGGTCGGCCAATTTCAATTAATGGCAAGGTGCTAAAGGATTCAGTGGCGCTAATTAAAGAGGCTAATGCCATTGGTGGCCGTCATGGACTTGGCATGAGCGATCAAATTGAGAACCGAATTATTGAAGCAAAAAGTCGTGGCATCTATGAAGCACCAGGCATGGCACTGCTATTTATTGCTTATGAGCGATTAGTCAGTGCGATTCATAACGAAGACACCATCGCTACCTATCATGAGCAAGGACGTAAATTAGGAAGATTGTTATATGAAGGTCGTTGGTTTGATCCACAAGCCCTAATGCTTAGACAATCATTAACTAGCTGGGTTGCATCGGCAATTACTGGTTCAGTAACAATCAGATTGCGCAGGGGTGATGATTACTCAATTATTAATACGAAAGGTGCGAATCTTTCATACTCACCGGAGAAGTTATCAATGGAAAAAACTGAGGATGCTGCCTTTGGGCCAGCTGATCGAATTGGCCAGCTGACTATGAGAAATCTAGATATTGAAGATACCCGAGCAAAATTAGAGTTGTATGCCTCACAAGGCCAACTTGGTAGTAGCGATTTTGATCTAATTAAAGAGATTGGTAACGATAAAAAATAGTTGGTAGTTGTAGTGCAAGTACTTATCTAACTGATTTAACCTTCTTGAAGCTCTTCCGGGGTTCCATGAACACCCTTTAAATCTCCACTCAATTTATATCCAATGCCATCTCTGCTTACTGGTCTGACTTTCTTGCTCCAATCAGGTGGCACAATTCCTAATACACCTTTTTGGAAATCATCAAAGGCTTTTAGTACTTCAGTCTTTGTGTTCATAACAAACGGGCCCATCCAGGCAACTGGTTCTTTAATTGGTAATCCACCCAAGATTAAAACATCCATGGCTGGTGAACGTGACTCTTGATTTAAATCTGCAGAAATAACAATTACATCACCATCACGATAGGTAACAAGTTGGCCAGTTTTAATTGGATGTTTTTCATCGCCAACTGTGCCAAAACCATTTAGTACATAAGCAAGTGCGTTGTATGAAGGATTCCATGGCAAGCGAAGTTCAGAACCAGGTTGCAGTGTGGCATGAACTAATGTGATTGGAGTTTGAGTAGAACCAGGACCAGTATGACCGGCCACCTCACCAGCAATAACTCTAAGAAGTGCACCGCCATCACTTGATGAAAGAAGTGAAACATCTGATGCACGCAAATCTTGATATGCAGGCGGTGACCATTTTTTTGCAGCCGGTAAATTTACCCAAAGCTGAAAGCCATGAAATAAACCACCGCTGACAACTAAATGTTCTGGAGGAGTTTCAATATGCAAAATTCCAGCACCGGCAGTCATCCATTGGGTATCACCATCAGAGATAGTTCCACCACCACCATGGTTGTCATAGTGATCAAAAATTCCATCAATAATGTAAGTAACAGTTTCAAAACCACGATGTGGATGCCATGGAGTTCCCTTAGGTTCACCTGGCGCGTACTCAACCTCACCCATTTGATCTAAGTGAATAAATGGATCTAAGTCTGCTAAATCAACACCAGCAAATGCTCGCCTTACTGGAAAGCCTTCACCCTCATGACCTTGTGGGGCGGTAGTAATACTTTTTACGCGACGAGTTCGCAAGTTTGCATCAGCAACAACTCGCGGTAGAACAGTGATATCTCGAACGGTTATTGCTGGCACATATCTCCAATATTTTGTTAACTAGTTAATTATACAACTACTTTTGAGCAAGATTTATTCCTTACAAAGCTTTTAGGGCGCTAACTACTTTTGTTAGCGAATCCTTTGCATCACCAAATAAAAGAGTGGTTTTTGGCTCATACAAAAGTTCATTTTCAATACCAGCAAAGCCTGGTCGCATCGATCTTTTTAAGAAGATCACATTGCCTGCTAGAGCAACATCTAAAATCGGCATGCCGTAGATAGGACAGCCTGGCGTGGTCTTCGCTGCTGGGTTAACCACATCATTTGCTCCAACTACTAATACAACATCTGTTTGCGGGAAGGTTGGATTTATCTCTTCCATCTCAACTAATTGTTCATATGGAACATTTGCTTCAGCTAGTAAAACATTCATATGTCCTGGCATACGGCCGGCAACTGGATGAATTCCATATGCAACCTCAATACCTTTTGATGCTAATAAATCCGCCAACTCTCTAACTGTGTGCTGAGCTTGTGCAACAGCAAGTCCAAAGCCAGGAACAATTACTACTCGTTGCGCGTAATTAAGAAGAATTGCTACATCGTCAGGTGAGCCAGATTTAACTGGGCGAGCATCTACTGCTCCGGTACTTGCTTGTGCTTTGGCGGTGAATGCACCAAACAAAGTTCCGAATAAGGATCTACCCATCGCCTCTGCCATCAAGCGAGTCAAGATTGTGCCTGATGCACCAACTAAAGTTCCAGCTACAATTAGTAAAGTAGTTTGCAGAACATAACCAGAGGCAGCAACTGTTAATCCAGTGAATGCATTAAGCAGTGAGATAACAATAGGAACGTCTGCGCCACCTACTGGAAGCACAAACAAAATACCAAATAATAGTGAAAGTAATCCGTTTACCAATAGAGGCGTTGAACCACCTGAAGAGATTACCCAACCGCCGCTTGCTAATACACCAATTAAAGTAAGTGCAATTAATTGACGACCAAAAGGAAATATCACTGGCCGAGTAGTCATTAATTCTTGCAACTTTAAGAAGGTAATAATCGATCCAGAAAATGAAACGCAACCAACGATTACCGTAAAGACTGTTGCAATTACTTCAGCCGTTGTCGCACCATCACCAAGCTTTAAGTACTCAACAATTGCTACCAATGCAGCAGCACCACCGCCAACACCATTAAATAGTGCTACTAACTGTGGCATCTGAGTCATCTGCACCTTGCGTGCTGCTGGAACGCCAACTAATACACCAAATGCAATCGCAGCTAAAATTAAGGTTTGATTATTTAAAGCTTTTCCACCATTTGCATAGAAAAATACAATTATCGTTGCAATAGTTGCACCAACTGCGCCAATTAAATTTCCTCGACGAGCTGATTTTGGCGAAGACAATCCCTTTAATGCCAAGATAAAGCAGATACCAGCGGCTAAACCAATTAGATCATAGAGATTACGACTCATTTGCTATCTCCAGAATCCTTCTTAACCTTTGGCTTTCCTTTAAACATCTGAAGCATTCGATCGGTAACTACAAAACCACCAACCATATTTATCGTGGCCAAAATAACAGCAGCAAGAGCTAGTCCTAATTCAAGATTTGTATTTGCATGATCTGCTACCACGATTGCACCAACTAAAATAACTCCGTGGATTGCATTCGCTCCACTCATCAAGGGAGTGTGCAGAGTAGTTGAAACTTTAGAAACCACCTCAAAGCCAACAAAGATCGATAACAAAAATATCGCAAGTAAGGCAATTTCATTACTCATAATTTCATTAACCATTACTTAGCCTTCTCTCGTTTTGATCCAGCGTGTGTAAGAGTTGCAGAATCAATAATCTCATCTGAAAAATCAGGTTCAATCACACCAGTTGGTTTGCCATCAGCCATTTTGCTCATTAGCAATAGCAGATTTACCACATTCCGAGAGAACAACATGGACGCATGAAATGCTAATTGGCTTGGTACATCTTTTCCGCCCCAAATTCTTACCCCACCACTTGTAGTAGTAATTTCACCAGCTACAGAACCCTCAACATTGCCACCACTTTCAGCAGCAAGATCAACTACAACTGACCCAGGTGTCATATGAGAAACCATTTCGGCAGTTACTAATCTTGGTGCAGTTCTGCCTGGAACAGCTGCGGTAGTGATCAAAACATCTGCAGCTGCAATGTATGGAGTAAGTAATTCACGTTGTTTTGCCGCACGCTCTTCAGTCATCTCTCTGGCATAACCACCAGCACCCTCTAAGGCTTCAAGTTCTAAGGTGATGAATTTTGCGCCCATTGACTTAACTTCATCAGCAGAGGCTGGGCGAACATCATATGCAGAAACAACTGCGCCTAATCTTTTTGCAGTAGCAATTGCTTGAAGGCCGGCAACGCCTGCTCCTAACACCACAACCTTTGCTGGAGTAACAGTTCCAGCTGCAGTCATTAGAAGTGGGAAAAACTTTGGTGATAACTCTGCTGCAACCAAAGATGCTTTATAGCCAGCACACAATGCTTGTGAAGTTAACGCATCCATAGATTGAGCGCGGGAAATTCTTGGCACCATTTCGAGTGAGAGGGCGGTAACGCCTGCTGCAACGGCAGCATCTATTGAATCAGTTGCCGTCATTGGCGATAGGAATGAGATAGTAATTGCACCTTTTTTAAGGCTCTTTATTTGAGTAGGAGTCAGTGGCTGAACTGAAAGCACGACATCACTGTTTGCCAATACATCACCAGATTTAATCTGCGCTCCAGCGTGGGTAAATTGTTTATCAGAGTATTCAGATGCAACGCCTGCACCAGATTCAATTACAACTTCAAGGCCAGCTTTAGTTAATTTAGAAATAATATCTGGGACTAAAGCAACTCGCTTCTCGCCAGATTTAATTTCCTTAGGGACACTTACGCGCATTTGCTTACTTTACCGAACTTTCACTCTATTTATTACCCTTTAAATCACCTTTAGTTAGGTGATAAAGCAGGGCCTGAATAGTGGTGCGACGATGAAATGCCTGACGCCAGACTACAGATTTAGCACCATCAATAACATCAGCTGCTACCTCTTCACCACGGTGTGCTGGTAGGCAGTGCATAAATATAGAATCCTTAGCCGTTAATTTCATTAAATCATTTGTTACCGCAAATGGCGAAAGAGCTGCGATCTTTTCGGAACGATCTGCTTCTGAATCACCCATTGACATCCAAACATCGGTGTAAACCACACTTGCACCGGTTACCGCTTCTTTTGGATCGGTTACTACTTCAATCTTTGCGCCTGATTGTTTTGCAATTTTATTGGCTTGTTCGACAACAGAGGATTTTGGCGCCCACTTACCACCTGGGGTTGCAACTACAACATGTGCTCCCATTGTTGCGCCCATAATCAACCAGGCAGCTGCCACATTATTTCCATCTCCAACATAAACAAATTTACGATTTTTAATATCTTTTCCAAAATTTTCTCTGATAGTCAACCAGTCAGCTAGTAATTGAGTTGGGTGATCATCATCGGTTAAGGCATTAATTACTGGAACTCTTGCATGCTTTCCTAACTCATCAACATCGCTTTGAGCAAAGGTACGAACAATTAAAGCGCTACAAAAGCCAGAGATAATTTTTGCAGTATCTGAGATGGTTTCACCGCGACCAATTTGCAGATCATCACCGCGTAAGAAGATTGGTGTGCCTCCAAGATGGGCCACAGCAGTTTCTGAGGCTAATCGGGTTCGAGTAGAGGACTTAGTCATATAGATAGCAACAGTGCGTTTAGCCAATGCTTTCTTGGCACGAAGCGGATTTTTTGCAAACTTGCTTGCACTCTCAAGCAGAAGTTCAATATCTGCTTTAGAAAAATCTGAGGTGTGGAGTAGATCTTTAAGAGGTGCGCTCATTGGTAAATGGTAGGCGATAAATTTAGATTAAGATTTCCCCATGGGTTTCCTCGATGATTTACGCGGCAAATCAAGCAAGGGTGGTCTGCTTGAGAAAGAACTTCTCGCCCCAACTGATGAGGGTGATCATGAGCGGTTTTCTCATTACGTAGATAAGAACAAGATCACCGAATCTGCTGTTACCGGCAAAACTGTAAGAGCATTGTGTGGCAAGAAGTGGATACCGAATCGTGATCCACAAAAGTTTCCAATCTGTCCAACATGTAAAGAGATTCACGCTCGCCTAAAGTAATTTCTCAGTCAATACCGATACCCTAAAATATATGAGATCGCGCAAATTACTTATTTCTGCAATCTCTTTCACCCTTTTACTATCATCACTAACACCAGCTAATGCTGATAACCCACCACGAAAAATTCTCTCCGGTTGGCTGCCGGATTACTCCCTTTCCAGGAACCTGCCAACAGTTGAGGGCAATTTAGATTTAATCAGAGATATCTCTCCATTTTGGTATGGCTTAACAGGTGAAACTACTATTAAAGATAAGTATGCAATTGGTAAGTATACAACTCCGGTTGAGCAGGTAATTGCAAGATTAAAGGCAAACGGATTATTACTTCTACCAACCATTACAGATGACAATCCAAAATTTGCATTAGCTAATTTGCTAGCTAATCCAAACACTCGAACCAGCATTGTTCAAACAATTAAAAATTTAGTCCTTAAATATAATTATGATGGAATAGATCTAGATTTCGAAACCTTTTATACCCAAGATGGCAGATCATCTTGGCCAGCGCTAAAACCAAATTGGATTGCTTTTATAAAAGAGTTATCTACCGCGCTGCATGATCAAGGAAAACTCTTATCTGTCACAACGCCACCAGATTTTGCGCCAGAGACAAAGCGAGCTGGAAACTCGGTTTATTCCTGGGCAGAGATTGGCCCGTTAATTGATCGCCTTCGAATAATGGCATATGACTTTTCAACTACATCGCCAGGGCCAATTGGACCACTGCCTTGGAGTGAGGATGCAGTTAAGTATGCAGTTACTCAAATGCCTGCATCAAAGGTTTACTTAGGAATTCCAGGATATGGACGAGATTGGATTACCAAAGTAGAAGGTGTTTGTCCTAAAGATTTTGCTACCTCAGTTGTTGTTGGTGCAAAGGCAGCGGTAGTAATGCGGGAGGCGTTAACACTTGCAAGTAGTAATAATTCAACTCCTACCTACAACACCACACATGCCGAATCAACATTTACCTATAAGAAAACATATGTAGATCCAACTAACTCAGCAAGCTTTTGTACTGCAAGTAGAACTGTTTGGTATCCAGATGAACGCAGTTATACCGCCCGAACAAATCTAGTTGGGAAGTATCGATTAGGTGGCATTGCGGTTTGGACCTTTGGAATGGAAAATACCGCTGCAATTGCCACAATTAGAGATATCGCAAAATCTATTGCACCCGATCAAGTATTGGGCACAATTGCAACTGATCTAGAACAGATTGGTTACGGCTCAACTTTTAATCTAACCGGCACATTTAAGTTGCCAGATAAAACTCCAGTTTCATCACTTAACGTTAGATTTGAAATAAAGAATAGCTCCGATAACACCTGGCGCACCTTAGCTGCCGGAACAACCGATGCCAATGGTGTGATTGCAGTTCCAGTAATCATTGCGCAGAAAAGTCAGATTCGATTAGTTTCAGAAGGAAGCTGGGAAAGGTCAGAGGGTAAGACTGCTGAAAAAATCATTTCAGTAGTACCAAGTGCTTCACTTAATCTTCCGGCCACGGTTAAAGCAGCGGCTACGTACGCAGTAACCGGCCAAGTACTGCCAAAGGTTGCCGGGGTTAAGTTAACCGTTAAGCAAAATGGTAAGCCACTAGGTGAGTTCATAACTGATGCAACAGGTAGCTTTACCTTCAATATTGCACCTACTGCAACTGGGTTAGCCACTTACCAGGTGGTAATTGCAGCGGGTGAGAAAAATACTGCTGGCGTTAGTGATGAGATAACCATTTTAGTTAGATAATTTACCCATGAGCTCTCAGACCCAATTAGATGAAGAGTTAGATCTAAGTAAGTTTTTTGACAACCTTTGGGTAACTATCGTTTGGGATGATCCAGTTAATTTAATGAATTATGTAACTTATGTGTTTATAAAACTATTTAACTTTTCACCAGAAAAAGCTCACAAGTTAATGATGCAGGTTCACACCGAAGGTAAAGCTGTAGTGGCATCTGGCACTAGAGAAGAGATGGAACGAGCGGTTCAACAACTTCACGAACATGGATTGTGGGCGACATTGCAAAGGGATGATCATGGGCGAGTTTAAAGGTTCATCTAAAGCCGGTGATTTAACTGTTGCACTATCCAACGATGAGTTACACATCTTAATTAATTTAGTTGAGCAACTACTTGAGCTACTAGGTGAGCGAAATTTTGCTCATCACTATCAAAGTGATGATCCATTTGCACAACTAATGGCAGCCTCGATTGGAAATCTTGAATCGGCAATTGATCAACCAGAGGATCCAGTACTTCGCAGACTATTACCAAATGCGTATGCAGATCCAGAGAGTGCGGCTGAGTTTCGTAAATACACTGAAAGCTCACTTAGAACAGTTAAGCAAACCCACCTAATGTATTTACGGGAGCAGTTGGTTTTCCCAGTTGATCATGAGCTGCCTAAGGCAGATATTGCGGTAACTGACCCAACCCAATGGTTAATTGCAATTAATGATCTTCGTCTTGCCCTCGCAGTTCGGTTAGATATTAAGCAAGATTCGTATGAGCAGTATGAGTTAATGAAAGATAGTGATCCACAGAAGCCACTTTTTGCAGTTTACTTCTGGTTGGGCGGTATTCAGGAGAGTTTGATCAACCACTTATAAAAAGTATTTAGGCATAAAAAATGGGGCCAATTTCTTGGCCCCATTTCCTAATAGATCAGATTATTACTCTGAATCCTTCATGCCTTCTGCTACGGATTTCATCTTTGCAATCTTTAGGATTGTTAGACCAAATACGCACTTTGCCAATACATCTGCAACTGTGTAACCGATTTGACGGTTAACAAATGCACCTGGGTCTGTTGCTGATTGACCAAGAATTGGAAGCAGGTATGCAATTGGGTATACGCCCCATGTTGCGATCAATAGAAGGCGTAAGCGACCTACGGTTGCTGCAACGCCTGCTGGTTGACGATCAAGAGACTTTGAAAGCTCAACGAACAATACATATAGAATGTATAGGAAAGGAATTGTTGAAAGAACACCGAAGATCACCTTGGTGTTGTTATCTGAAGAAATCTCACCTGGGTAACCAAGTGCGATCATCGCAGCAGATGCTGGTACTAAGCGGTTGATCAATGAAGATGCAGCTGCTTTAGCAAGACCTAGAACTGCAATTACCTCAACTAGTAGAAGAGGTACAGTTAAAATCCAGTCAACGTAGCGGTATCCCTCGTTGAATGCACCTTTACCGGTACCTGTTGCTACTGCGCCATTTGCAAAAGAATCGTCAAATGAATTGAAAATTCTCCAGTAGTGGTAGCCAGCAATGAATGTAACCATTGATGACATCACAAGGGCGCCACGGTACTTAGGCAGTACGCGTGATTGTGAAACTAGTGTGTAAACGGTACAAGCCAACATTGATACAAGTGCGAAAGAAAGCACGTTGTATACGATGCCGAATTGATCGTTTGTTAGCATTATTGAACTCATCTAAATAAGCCTCCATAGGCATTTAGGTTGCTCATATCCTTTTGGACACAAGCCGGGAACCCTTCGTAACCTCATATGCAGGCGACGACGAATTACCTAGGTATAGAGTGCTCGTTACTGGCCAGTCAGACAATTCTTTACACGCTGAATTCTCATTAATTATTAAGAAATTTTCTCCAAAAAAGGGCTAAATCGGACATTTTCTGATGATTTAGCTGGGTCAGGTGATATCTGCGCTCGCCATTTACACTTACACAAATGGCTACTAACTCAATAGATAAGAAGAGCGCCCCAATCGGCATCTTTGACTCCGGCGTTGGTGGCTTAACAGTTGCCCGAGCAATTATTGATCAGCTGCCAGGGGAATCAATTCTCTATATAGGCGATACCGCTAATGGACCATATGGACCGAAATCATTAGCGCAAGTTCGCACCTATGCCCTTGAGATTATGGATCAATTAGTTGCAGCTGGCGTAAAAGCAATTGTGATTGCTTGTAATACTGCAAGTGCTGCGATGTTAAGAGATGCTCGCGAGCGCTATCAGATCCCAGTTATCGAAGTAATTCAGCCCGCAGTTAGGCGCGCAGTTGCTGCAACTAGAAGTGGCAAGGTCGGCGTAATTGGAACTGCTGCAACTATTGATTCAAAGGCATACCTAGATGCATTTGCCGCTGCACCTCAATTAGAAATTACCGCAAAAGCCTGTCCATTATTTGTTGAGTATGTTGAAGCCGGAAATACCAGTGGGGATGAGATCACCAAGATCGCCCAGGATTATTTAGCAGATATGAAAAAAGCAGATATTGATACCTTGGTTTTAGGCTGTACTCACTATCCATTATTAACTGGTGTGATCTCTTATGTAATGGGAAATGATGTCACTCTAGTTTCAAGTGCTGAAGAGACGGCCAAGGATTTATATCGCAACCTAGTCGAAGCTGATCTTCTTAATACGCCAGGGGCGCCAGTAACCCACCGGTTTGTTGCAACGGCAGATGCCGATAAGTTTGCCACCTTAGCTCGCCGCTTTTTAGGGCCTGAGGTTTTAAAAGTTACCACGAAGATTTAAAGGGAGAGATATGAGCAGATTAGATGGGCGAAGTAATGATCAACTGCGAGCCGTTAAATTTACTCGTAATTGGCTAAACAATGCCGAAGGCTCAGTCTTAGTTGAGTTTGGAAATACCAGAGTGTTATGTGTTGCATCCTTTACTCCAGGAGTTCCACGTTGGTTAGTTGGCAAAGGTGAGGGTTGGGTAACTAGTGAGTATGCAATGTTGCCAAGAGCAACTCACACAAGAAGTGACCGAGAGAGTGTTAAAGGAAAATTAGGTGGACGAACACAGGAGATCTCAAGATTAGTTGGCAGATCTCTTCGTGGCATCGTTGATATGAAAGCCTTAGGTGAGAACACAATTGTGATTGATTGTGATGTTTTGCAGGCAGATGGCGGCACTAGAACGGCAGCGATTACTGGTGCATATGTTGCTCTGCAGGATGCAATCTCTTGGGCAAAAGAAAAAGGACACATTGCCTCAGGTGCCAATCCACTTAAGCAATCTGTTGCTGCGGTCTCAGTTGGAATTATTAATGGCACGCCAACTTTAGATCTTTGTTATGAAGAGGATGTTAATGCTGGCACAGATATGAATATTGTCTGCACTGGTGATGGCAATTTTATCGAGGTGCAGGGAACGGCTGAGGGTGAACCATTTGATCGCACACTTCTAAATCAACTTTTAGATTTAGGAGCTGCCGGATGCGCCCAACTCACCAAGCTGCAAGCAGCTGCCTTAGCTAAATAAATATCTCTACCTAATTAGATATGCGCCAATTAGTACTTGCCACTAAAAATTTAGGAAAGATTGCCGAGTTTGATCGCCTGCTTGCTGAATTTGCCAGCGACATCAAAGTTTTAGGTTTAAATGAATATCCAGATATGCCAGAGGTTGAAGAAACTTGCAAAACTTTAAGTGAGAATGCCAGGCTTAAGGCAAAGGCGATCTCGCAATTTACTCACCTACCGGCATTAGCCGATGACAGCGGATTATTTATTGATGCGTTAGATGGGCAGCCGGGAATCTATTCAGCCCGCTTTAGTGGTTACACCGGATCAGATTCAACACTGCGCGATCTTTCCAATATAAATAAGGTGTTAGAACTATTAATTAACACCCAAGCTGGGAAAAGAGCTGCGCAATTTAAATCAGTGGTCGCATTTTATAAACCAAATAATGATGGAACTATTTTAGAAAAAGAAGTGCTGGGCGTTTTAGCTGGCAGAATAATTTCAGCACCTCGTGGTGATGGCGGCTTTGGCTATGACCCAATATTTTCACCAAATGATTTTGAGCAAACTTTGGCTGAACTTTCGCCTAGGGTGAAGGATGAGGTTAGCCATCGCGGCATAGCATTACGCGCAATAGCACCTTTTTTACGCGATCACCTCTAATTCATTAGCGTAAATCACAAGTACGGTGAGGTATCCTTAAGCCATCCTTCCCTGGAAAACCCAAGCCACTAGTAAACATAACTAGTGCTGATCAATAAGGAGTTCTAAGTGGCCGCAAAGAAAAAAGCAGCGAAGCGTTCGACACCTAAG
>Ga0214921_10004256_pt1 | contig 21203 bp, 20 predicted proteins | sample LL1505_MetaG_FD_177992 | JGI IMG/M metagenome (GOLD analysis project Ga0214921, IMG submission 177992) | Freshwater microbial communities from Lake Lanier, Atlanta, Georgia, United States - LL-1505 | ecosystem: Environmental > Aquatic > Freshwater > Lake | place: USA: Georgia | collected...
CAGTGCCTGGAAAAGCGGTGCCGCCAAAGGGGCCACCGGTCGCCCGGTGGGCTTGTTGGTCGAGTTTCTGTTGGCACAGGCTGCGGAGCACTGAGCGCGGCGGTGACCGAGGTCGCTTTCCATTTCGGTGCGCCGGACAAGGTGGCCTATGCTGTGCGCTTGCTGCGCAAAGCGGTCGGCAAGGGTGCGCGCGTCTTGGTCGTAGCAGAGGCGGACGTGCTGCAGCGCCTGGATGCCGCGCTGTGGGCCAGTGCGCCCACGGAGTTTCTGGCCCACTGTCGCACCGACGCGCCAGGCCCGGCAGTCGGCCTTAGCCCGGTACTTCTGTCCGAAGGCGGTCCACCGGGTTCGGTTCCGGTGCTGGACGTTTTGGTCAATTTGGGAGACGCCATGCCGGAGGCATTTGAGCGATTTCCGAGGGTGATTGAGGTGGTGAGTTTGGACGAAGTCGATCGACAGCAAGCCCGACAACGCTGGAAAGCTTACGCCGCCCAAGGCATTGCCATCGACCGCAGAGACCTGAATCTGCGGAGTTAGTCCTTCAGCACAATCTTGTGTGTCGCCCGCTCTCAGGCTCGCAAACAGGTCCGCATTTTGGGACAGTCCGGCGGAACATCGGACCTCCGCGCTAAAAACGGGCCGATTGCAGGTTAAACTCAGCGGCTCTGGAGAGGTGGATGAGCGGTTTAAGTCACACGCCTGGAAAGCGTGCGAGGGGTAAAACCCTCCGCGGGTTCGAATCCCGCCTTCTCCGCCAGAAGTTAAAAAGAAAACGGACCCCTGGGGTCCGTTTTTTTGCCTCAACTGAGTGTTACTTGTCGGTTCGAACCATCTGCATGGCTGATGCGATCAGACTGGAGACCTCTGTCATATTGCCGGGCACGATGAGCGTGGTTTTGGCATCGGCCGCGACGCGGCTGTAGGCGTCCACCGCACGTTCGGCGACTTTGAGCTGGACCGCGTGTTCGCCGCCGGGTTGCTGAATGGCGGCCGCTATGCGTTCAATGGCCTGCGCGGTGGCATTGGCCACCGCCGTGATGGAGGCCGCCTCGCCCTCCGCTTTGTTGATCACGGCTTGTTTTTCACCTTCCGAGCGGGCAATAAACGCCTCGCGCTCTCCGGTTGCAATGTTGATTTGCTCTTGTCGGCGACCCTCGGAGGCGGCAATCAGGGCCCGCTTTTCGCGTTCTGCCGTGATTTGCGCCTGCATGGCGTGCAGGATTTCCTTGGGCGGTGTCAGGTCTTTAATCTCGTAGCGCAGTACTTTGACGCCCCAGTTAAGAGCAGCCTCGTCGATGGCCGCGACCACCTGAGCATTGATGATGTCGCGCTCTTCGAAGGTTTTGTCAAGTTCGAGCTTGCCGATGACGGAGCGCAAGGATGTTTGGGCTAGCTGCGAAATGGCCACGATGTAATTGGAAGAGCCATAGCTGGCGCGCATGGCGTCCGTCACCTGGAAGTACAAAATGCCATCGACTTGGAGCTGGGTGTTGTCCCGGGTGATGCACACCTGACTCGCAATGTCCAGGGGAATCTCCTTCAGAACGTGTTTGTAGGCCACGCGGTCAATAAAAGGCACCAAGAAGTTCAGGCCCGGCGTCAGCGTACCTTGGTACTTCCCCAGTCTTTCAATCACCCAGGCATGCTGTTGCGGCACCACTTTGATGGATTGCGTGACAAAGATGACCGCAATGAGCAAAAGTACGATTGCAATTTCCATAGAACCCCCTGTTTAAGTTTTATCGACCAAAAGACGCGAACCAATGACTTCGGCGACACGGTGCTCGCCCACGGTAGGGAGCACGCCTTCCCGATGGATAGCCGTCCACTGGGCACCACGGTAGTGCACGTTGGCGCTGCCGCCAGGCTGCCAATGGTCAATCCGCACGATTTGCCCCACGTCCATATTGACGTCCGGGTTGGCCTGGGCGGGCGGTGGATGCTGGCCACGAAGCTGAATCCAGCGCCAAATGACCACCGCGCCTCCGCCGACCAGCGCCGCGATGGCAATTTGAGTCGGAACTGAGGCACCGGCAACGGCGGCCAGGGCAGCACCGACCAAGCCCAGAGCGAGCATCAGCAGATAAAATGTACCTGTCATCAGCTCGGCGGCGACGGTGACTCCCGCAACTACCCACCAAAACGTCGATGTTTCCATGGCATTGATTCCTGTGACTGTTGCGTTCCGGGCGCAACACAAGGGCGATTGTGGCGCCGAAATGCTGCAACGCAGCGATGTTGTAGTAATAAGTCCTTACACTTCGCGCTCGTCACATTTTTACTGGCCAACTGCTGGAGCGCCCTCTGATGAAGTTTCGTTTCCCCATCATCATCATCGATGAAGACTTTCGCTCGGAAAACACCTCGGGTCTGGGCATTCGGGCGCTGGCGCAGGCCATTGAGTCGGAAGGCTTTGAAGTACTGGGCGTGACCAGCTACGGCGATCTGAGTCAGTTTGCGCAGCAGCAAAGCCGCGCCAGCGCCTTCATTTTGTCGATCGATGACGAAGAATTTACCCCAGGTCCTGATCTGGACCCGGCCGTGTTGAATCTGCGCCATTTCATCGAAGAAGTGCGGCGCAAGAACCTGGACGTGCCCATTTACGTCTACGGCGAGACCAAGACCAGTCGTCATATCCCCAACGGGATCCTGCGCGAGTTGCATGGCTTTATCCACATGTTTGAGGATACGCCTGAATTTGTGGCCCGCCACATTATTCGCGAGGCCAAGAGCTACCTGGAAAGCGTGCAACCGCCGTTTTTTAAGGCGCTCCTGGATTACGCGGAAGACGGCTCCTACTCGTGGCATTGCCCCGGTCACTCGGGGGGCGTCGCCTTTCTGAAAAGCCCGGTGGGACAGATGTTCCACCAGTTTTTTGGTGAAAACATGCTGCGCGCGGACGTTTGCAACTCGGTCGAGGAACTCGGGCAGCTGCTGGACCACGACGGCGCCATTGGCGCAAGCGAGCGCAATGCGGCCCGAATCTTCAACGCCGACCACTGCTTTTTTGTGACCAACGGGACCAGCACCAGCAACAAGATGGTCTGGCACCACACGGTTGCGCCAGGCGATGTGGTGGTGGTGGACCGCAATTGCCATAAATCGATCCTGCACGCGATCATCATGACCGGTGCAGTTCCCGTGTTCTTAAAGCCCACGCGCAATCATTTCGGCATCATTGGCCCCATTCCCAAAGCAGAATTTGAGCCCGACGCGATCCGGGCCAAGATTCGGGCCAACCCGCTGCTCAAAGGCGTTGACGCCGAAAGGGTCAAGCCGCGTGTGCTGACCATTACCCAGTCCACTTACGACGGTGTTTTGTACAACACCGAAACCGTCAAGACCTTGGTCGACGGCTATGTCGATAACATTCACTTTGACGAAGCTTGGTTGCCCCATGCTGCGTTTCACCCGTTTTACGGTACGTACCACGCAATGGGCAAAAAGCGTGCGCGCCCCAAGCACGCGATGGTGTATTCCACCCAATCTATTCACAAGCTCCTTGCCGGCATCAGCCAGGCCAGCCATGTGCTGGTCCAGGACTCACAGACGGTCAAGCTCGACCGGCACCTGTTCAATGAGGCCTACCTGATGCATACATCGACCAGCCCCCAGTACAGCATCATTGCCAGCTGTGATGTGGCGGCCGCCATGATGGAGCCACCAGGCGGCACGGCGCTGGTCGAGGAGAGCATCGCGGAGGCCTTGGATTTTCGGCGGGCCATGCGCAAAGTCGACGAAGAATACGGCGACGACTGGTGGTTCAAGGTGTGGGGCCCGGACCGCCTGGCGGACGAGGGCATCGGCCGCGCCACGGATTGGGTGCTCAAGGCGGAGGGCAAGAGCGTCAAGGCCAATTGGCACGGCTTTGGCAAGATGGCGGCCGGCTTCAATATGCTGGACCCCATCAAGGCGACGATTGTGACGCCGGGCATGGACCTGAACGGCAAATTCGCCAAGACAGGTATTCCCGCCAGCATCGTGACCAAGTTTTTGGCAGAGCACGGGGTGGTGGTGGAGAAAACCGGCCTTTATAGTTTTTTCATCATGTTCACCATCGGCATTACCAAGGGCCGCTGGAACAGCATGCTCACTGCGCTACAGCAATTCAAGGACGATTACGACAAGAACCAGCCGATGTGGCGCATCTTGCCGGAGTTCTGCAAAAAGCATCCCCGCTACGAAAAAATGGGCCTTGCGGACCTGTGTCAGCATCTGCATGCCTTGTACGCCAAGTACGACATCGCCCGACTGACCACCGACATGTACTTGAGTGACTTGACCCCCGCGATGAAGCCCAGTGACGCCTATGCCCATATCGCCTTGCGAAAAACAGAGCGGGTGGAAATTGACGATCTGGAAGGCCGGATTACGGTGGGCTTGGTTACGCCGTACCCGCCAGGGATTCCTTTGTTGATCCCGGGGGAAGTCTTCAACAAGAAGATCGTGGACTATCTGAAATTTTCACGCGAGTTCAACACCCAATGCCCCGGATTTGAGACCGACATTCATGGATTGGTGGAAGAGGAGGACGTGGACGGCAAAAAACACTATTTTGCCGATTGCGTCGCCGCCTAACTGCGTTGATGTCCGGGGCCGTGGCGCCCCGGTTGCCTTTACTCCGTCAGCACGCCCATGGTTTTGCTGAAGCCCCCGTCCACATAGGTCACTTCGGCCGTCACGCCCGAAGCCAAGTCGCTCATTAAAAATGCAGCGACGTTCCCCACATCTTCCGTGGTCACGTTTCGGCGAATCGGCGATGCGTTGGCCACCACACTCATCAGTCGGCCAAAGTCTTTAATACCGCTGGCCGCGAGCGTCTTGATAGGGCCCGCGCTGATGCCATTGACCCGGATGCCTTTGGCGCCGACCGCTTCAGCAAGGTAGCGAACCGATGCCTCGAGTGAGGCTTTGGCCAGACCCATGGTGTTGTAGTTGGGAATGATGCGTTCAGCGCCCAGGTAAGTGAGCGTCAGCAGTGCCGCCTTGTCGCTGAGGTAGGGGAGGGCCGATTTGGCCATGGCTGGGAAGCTATAGGCGCTGATGTCATGGGCGATTTTGAACCCTTCCCGGCTTAATCCATCCAAAAAATTGCCGGCAATGGCCTCGCGTGGCGCGAAGCCGATGCTGTGCACAAAGCCATCAAAACTGGGCCAATGGCTGCCCAAATCAGAGAAAAGTTTGTCAATCTGGGCGTCATCACCGACGTCGCAGTCAAAAACCAGGCTTGACCCGAAGTCTGCGGCAAATTCGGTGATGCGGTCCTTGAAGCGATCGCCGACATAGCTGAATGCCAACTCTGCGCCCTGTGCATGACAGGCTTTGGCAATACCGTAGGCGATGGAGCGGTTTGACAAAACGCCGGTAATCAAAAACTTCTTGCCCGTTAAAAAGCCCATGTCTGTCCTCTAATGAAATGTGAAGCAACTGCTAAGGAATTGTCGCATGCGAATTTTCTGCTCAGCGGGCCTGCGTTACCCGGGCGATAGTGCCTTCCGTCGGCGACTCACAGCACAAAAAGCCAAAGGAATCAACGCTCTTTTTGAGCTTTCTAGGCTACAATGCGAGCTTCACGACCAAACGGGCGGGTATTTACCGCCCGTTTTTTTTGGTCGATTGTTTTTGATGCCAGGGTGAAAAGGCCTTTGGCGTCGCTGATTGAAACGGATAGAACTGACGTGGCATTGCAAGAGATCGTGGCGCAAATCGTGAGTGGCTTGGGATACGACTTGGTCGAAATTGACCGGTCGGCGGGCGGCTTGTTGCGCATCACGATTGACTTGCCTTGGGTGCAGGCGGCAGCGGGCGAAAGGCAGACAGAGCAATTTATTACGGTCGAAGACTGCGAGAAGGTCACGCGGCAATTGCAGTTTGCTCTGGAGGTTGATGGTATTGAGTACCGGCGTCTGGAAGTTTCATCCCCCGGTATTGACCGCCCCTTGCGCCATTTGGCAGATTTCGAGCGATTTGTCGGTCAGGTGGTGGACCTGACGCTCAAGGCCCCGATCGGTGCGGCGGCTACGGGTCAGGTAAGCGCCAACCGAAAAAAGTTTCGGGGCACCTTGGAGCGAACCCTCGATGTCCAAGGGCAGGTGGGTTGGCAGATCGTTTGGAGTGATGCCCCGGAGGTCAAGCCCGGGCAGCGCGTCAGTAAAAAGCGCGTACCGCCACCGCTGCAGGCTTTGGGCTTCGCTTTGGAAGAGTTGCGGGAAGCGCGGTTGGCACCGATTGTTAGTTTTAAAGGGCGTGGCACCGGTGCAGAGTTGCACGGCGGTGAAACGTCAGAGTCGTAATCATCGAATTAGAGTGTTCAGGAGAGTCAAGGCATGAATCGCGAATTGTTGATGTTGGTTGAGGCAATTTCCCGTGAGAAAAATGTGGAGCGGGACGTTGTTTTGGGTGCTGTGGAAGCCGCTCTGGCCCAAGCCACGAAAAAACTGTACGCAGGTGACGTTGATATTCGCGTTGCACTGGACCGTGATAGCGGTAACTACGAAACATTCCGCCGTTGGCATGTCGTGCCGGATGAGGCGGGGTTGCAATTGCCCGACCAGGAGATATTGCTATTTGAAGCCAAAGACCAAATCCCTGACATCGAGGTCGACGAATACATTGAAGAGCCGATCGAGTCGGTGCCGATTGGGCGCATCGGCGCCATGGCGGCCAAGCAAGTCATATTGCAAAAAATTCGCGACGCGGAGCGCGAGATGTTGCTCAACGAGTTCATGTCTCGGGGTGACAATATTTTCGCGGGCACCGTCAAGCGCATGGACAAGGGCGACCTGATTGTCGAAAGCGGACGGGTCGAAGGCCGCTTGCGCCGCAACGAGATGATCCCGAAAGAAAATTTCCGCGCTGGCGACCGGGTGCGCGCCATGATCATGGAGGTGGACCTTACCCTGCGCGGCGCGCCCATTGTGTTGTCGCGCTCTGCGCCAGACTTCATGATTGAGCTCTTCCGCCAAGAAGTGCCCGAAATCGAGCAAGGACTGCTGGAGATTAAATCCTGCGCCCGTGATCCGGGGTCGCGCGCCAAGATCGCTGTTCTGTCTCATGACAAGCGGGTCGATCCGATTGGCACCTGCGTCGGTGTTCGTGGAACCCGCGTCAATGGCGTGACCAACGAGCTCGCCGGCGAGCGCGTGGACATCGTGTTGTGGAGTGAAGACCCCGCCCAGTTTGTGATTGGTGCGTTGGCACCGGCCAATGTCTCGTCCATCGTGGTGGACGAAGAGCGCCATGCGATGGATGTGGTGGTCGATGAAGAAAACCTCGCCATTGCCATCGGTCGCGGTGGCCAAAATGTCCGTCTGGCCTCCGAGCTGACGGGCTGGAAAATCAACATCATGGACGCGGCCGAATCGGCTCAAAAACTGGCTGTTGAAACGGATTCCGGTCGTCGCTTGTTCATGGACAAGCTCGACGTGGATGAAGAAATTGCGGACATTTTGATCGCTGAAGGCTTTACCAGTCTGGAAGAAGTGGCGTATGTGCCGCTGCAGGAAATGTTGGAAATCGAGAGCTTTGACGAAGACACGGTCATCGAGTTGCGCACACGCGCCAAGGACGCGCTGCTGACGATGGAAATCGCCCGCGAAGAAACGGTCGAAGAAGTATCCCAGGACTTGCGCGACCTGGCGGGCCTGAGCACAGAGCACATTGCCCTATTGGCTGCAGCTGGCGTGCACACGCTGGACGATTTTGCGGACCTAGCCACCGACGAACTTACAGAAATCACCGGCCAGTCTGCGGACGAAGCCACGGCCCTGATCATGAAGGCGCGCGAGCATTGGTTTACCGATGACGCCGCTTCTCAAGAGTCACGGTCATGAAAGGTTACCCAATAAATGTCCAGTACGACCGTCGCTGAGTTTGCAAATGAACTCAAAAAATCTACCGAAACCCTGTTGGTCCAATTGAAGTCCGCCGGGGTGGCTAAAGCGTCGCCTAGCGATGTTTTGACCGACGCTGACAAGCACAGTTTGCTCAACTACCTCCAAAACAGCCACGGTACGGCCGGCACTGACCGGAAAAAGATTACTCTGGTCAAGAAACAGACCACCGAGATCAAGCAAGCGGACGCCAGTGGTAAAGCGCGCACGATTCAGGTCGAGGTGCGTAAAAAGCGCACATTTGTTCGCCGCGAAGACGGCCTCGATGCGGTGCCTGAGGGCACAGAACTACCGCCAGCCGTGGCGGCTGCGCCGGTGATTGATGAAGCCGAGTTGGTGCGCCGGGAAGAAGAGGCCCGCCACCAAGCCGAGTTCATTCGTCGTCAGGAAGAAGAACTGGCGGCCCGCCGTAAGGAGCGGGAGGCGCAAGAAGCACGGGCGCGTGCAGCGCACGAAAAGGCGGCGGCGGATGCCATAGCCCAGCAAGCAGAGCAGTCGCAAAAAGCGCCCGCGGCGACCGAGCAGACTCCAGCCCAGACGGATACCTCCGCTGGCTCGACGAATGATGCTGATGCCGCATCACAGGCGGCAAAAGCCGCAACTCAGGCGCGCGACGAAGCGCTTGCTTCCGCTGCGACCGCCTCGAAGGCTGCGGCCGCAGAAGAGACCAAGCGGGCTTCTGAGCTGGGAGACCGTCGGCGCAAGGCGGAGGCCGAAGCTGCAGCGATTCGTCTGATGATGTCCACGCCCAACAAGGTGGCCGTGCCGGCGAAAAAAGTGGAGCCGGTCAAGCCCGCAACAGATGCCAAGGGTGCTATCAAAGGAACCCTGCACAAGCCCGCCACCGGATCTACCGTTGCAAAGCCCGCTCCCGGCACGTCCGGCGCTGCCGGCACGGGCACCGGGAAAGAAGTGAAATCGGCGAAATTGTCGAGCAGCTGGGCGGGTGATCCTGCCAAGAAGAAGGAACTCAAAACCCGTGGAGACACGGGGGCGGGCGCTGGACGGTCGACCAACTGGCGCGCAGGACCGCGTGGCCGCCGTGGCAACGACCGTGATCGTGAAGAACATGTTCAGGCCGCGCCGGTCGAAGCCCGCGTGCTTGAAGTCCATGTCCCTGAAACCATCACCGTCGCTGAATTGGCCCACAAGATGGCCGTGAAAGCGTCTGAAGTGATCAAGCAGCTCATGAAATTGGGCCAGATGGTCACGATCAATCAGCCGCTGGACCAGGACACGGCGATGATTGTGGTGGAAGAGTTGGGCCATACCGCAGTGATTGCGGCCTTGGACGATCCCGAGGCCTTCACCGACGACGATGCGTCGCAAGCGCAATTTGAATCGTTGCCGCGCGCTCCTGTGGTCACCGTCATGGGTCACGTAGACCATGGCAAGACCTCACTGCTCGACTTCATTCGCCGGGCCAAAGTGGCCTCGGGTGAAGCGGGCGGCATTACGCAACATATCGGGGCCTATCACGTTGAAACGCCCCGCGGCATGATCTCTTTCCTGGATACCCCGGGCCACGAGGCGTTTACCGCTATGCGGGCCCGCGGCGCCAAGGCGACGGACATTGTCATCTTGGTGGTAGCCGCCGATGACGGTGTGATGCCCCAGACGAAAGAAGCAATCAAGCACGCGAAAGCTGCAGGTGTGCCGATCGTTGTGGCTATTAACAAGATTGACAAGCCGGACTCTAACCCCGAGCGCGTGAAAAACGAGCTGGTGGTGGAGGAGGTGGTGCCCGAAGAATTTGGAGGAGATTCGCCTTTTGTTCCGGTATCGGCCAAAACCGGTCAAGGTATCGACCAACTGCTAGAGCAGGTGTTGCTACAGGCCGAAGTCTTGGAGCTCCGCGCGCCGGTGGCGTCGATGGCCAAAGGCTTGGTCATAGAGGCCCGCTTGGACAAGGGCCGCGGCCCGGTGGCGACGATCTTGGTGCAGTCGGGCACGCTGAAGACGGGCGACGTGGTGCTGGCGGGTCAAACCTTCGGCCGCGTACGCGCGATGTTGGACGAAAACGGCAAGCCGATCAAAGAAGCAGGCCCGTCGATTCCTGTCGAAATTCAGGGTCTGACCGATGTTCCCCAGGCCGGCGACGAATTCATGGTGATGTCGGATGAACGTCGTGCCCGTGAAATTGCGACCTACCGCGCCGGTAAGTTCCGCAATACCAAGTTGGCCAAGCAGCAGGCGGCCAAGCTGGAAAATATGTTCAGCGACATGTCCGCAGGCGACGTCAAAACCTTGCCGATCATCGTCAAGGCGGATGTCCAGGGCTCGCAGGAAGCTTTGGCGGCGTCTTTGCTCAAACTTTCCACCGACGAAGTCAAAGTACAAATGGTGTACTCAGCGGTGGGTGGAATCAGCGAATCTGACATTAATTTGGCGATCGCATCTAAGGCCATTGTGATCGGCTTCAATGTGCGTGCCGATGCCGGTGCGCGCAAATTGGCAGAAAACAACGGTGTGGACATCCACTACTACAGCATCATTTACGACGCCGTGGACGAGCTCAAAGCTGCAATGTCGGGCATGTTGGCGCCGGAAAAGCGCGAAGAGGTCATTGGTTTTGCCGAGATTCGCACCGTGTTCGTGGCCTCCAAGATCGGTACCGTGGCAGGTTGTATGGTCACGGGCGGACACGTCAACCGCAGTGCGCATTTCCGCTTGCTGCGCGACAACGCGGTCATCTATACCGGCGAGCTCGATTCGCTCAAACGCATGAAAGACGATGTGCGCGAAGTCAAAGAAGGCTTTGAGTGCGGTATCAAGCTCAAGAACTACAACGACATCGCGGTTGGCGACCAGTTGGAATTCTTCGAAATCAAAGAGATCGCCCGTACGATTTAAACGACTCGCATGCGCAAGAAGTCATCTGTCCCGAACCGTGGGTTTCGCGTTGCCGACCAGATCCAGCGGGATCTGACGGAGTTGATCGCGCGCGAGTTGAAGGACCCGCGGGTGGGCATGGTGACGATTCAATCGGTGGAGGTGACGCCGGACTATGCGCACGCCAAGGTGTATTTCAGCCTTTTGGTGGGTGATCCGGTGCAATGCGCCGAGGGCTTGAACCAGGCCGCAGGATTTTTGCGCTCGGGTTTGTTTAAGCGGTTGCACATTCATACCGTACCGACCTTGCATTTTTTGTTTGACCAGACCACCGAGCGTGCGGCCGATATGAATGCCTTGATCGCTCGGGCGGTGTCGTCTCGGGCCAAAGAGGACTGAGGAATGATGAATGCGCCGCGTGCACGGGTTGCAAGGCGCCCCGTGCATGGGGTGCTGCTGTTGGACAAGCCCCTGGGTTTTTCCAGTAATCAGGCCTTGCAAAAAGCAAAGTGGTTGATGCGGGCTGACAAAGCCGGACATACCGGAACGCTCGACCCGTTGGCCACGGGGGTGTTGCCGCTGTGTTTTGGTGCAGCGACCAAATTCAGTCAGATGCACCTTGAGGCCGACAAAGCCTACGAGGCGACGCTGCACCTGGGCGTGAAGACCAGTACCGCGGACGCCGAGGGGGCGGTGCTGCTCGAGCGCCCTGTGGCCGTGCGTGTTGAAGACATTGAGCGAGTGGTGCGTCAGTTCACCGGAGCGATCCGGCAGGTTCCGCCGATGCACAGCGCATTGAAGAAAGATGGCAAGGCGCTTTACGAATATGCCCGCGCCGGCGTGGAGGTCGAGCGTGCGGCGCGGGATGTGACGATTTACGCCATGCGTGTGCTGGAGCTACCAAGTGGGGCCACCCCGCATGTGCTCAAGATTGAAGTGAGTTGTAGCAAAGGCACCTACATCCGTACTTTGGGCGAAGACATGGGAGAAGCGCTCGGATGTGGCGCGCACCTGAGCGCGCTGCGGCGGGTCCGCACCGGTGGCTTTGGTCAGGCGCAGTGTGTGAGTCTGGAGGCCCTTGAGGCGGCGACCGAGGCGCAGCGCCTCGCCCTGTTGCTGCCGGTGGACGCCTTGTTGGAGGGTCATCAGCGCGTCACTCTGGCGAGCGACAGTGCTGCACGGTTTTTGACAGGCATGCGCCGACGCGGCGCATGGCCAGACGCGGATCAAGTGGCGGTCTATGCCGACGCGCCCCTTGCCTTGCTGGGAACGGGTCACGTCAAGGCCGGGGAATTGATACCAGGGCGGCTACTGAGCCCCTTGGAAATTAGTGAGGCGCAGGCACAAAGTGTTGAGCTGGCCTGAGCAGGTATTACGAACTGAAATTTGAATCTGTTGAAAGAAAGTGAACCATGAGTAGCAAGCAAATCCGCAACATCGCCATCATCGCCCACGTTGACCACGGCAAAACCACCATGGTTGACCAACTTCTGCGCCAGTCCGGAACCTTCGCTGACCACGAAAAAGTGGTGGACACGGTGATGGACAACAACGCAATCGAAAAAGAGCGTGGCATTACGATTTTGGCCAAGAACTGTGCCGTGACCTGGGAAGGCACCCACATCAATATCGTCGATACCCCCGGACACGCGGACTTCGGTGGTGAAGTTGAGCGTGCACTGTCCATGGTTGACGGCGTGGTGTTGCTGATTGACGCCCAAGAGGGCCCCATGCCACAGACGCGGTTTGTGACCAAGAAAGCCCTGGCCTTGGGCTTGAAGCCGATTCTGGTGGTCAACAAGGTGGACAAGCCCGGTGCCCGCCCCGATTTTGTGGTGAATGCCGCCTTTGATTTGTTCGACAAACTCGGTGCGACCGATGAGCAACTCGATTTCCCCGTGGTGTACGCCTCGGGTATTAATGGTTGGTCTTCGATGGAAGAGGGTGCCGCTGGTGAGCAATGGGGCCCCGATATGTCGGCCTTGTTCAACACCATTTTGTCCCATGTGCCCTCCCAAAAAGGTGACCCCGCGGCGCCTTTGCAGTTGCAAATCTCTGCGCTCGACTTCTCAACCTTTGTGGGTCGTATTGGAGTCGGGCGCATCAGTCAAGGCACGATCAAGCCGATGATGGATGTGGTGGTCATGGAAGGCCCCGACGGAAAGCCCGTGAAGGGCCGTGTGAATCAGGTTCTGACTTTCCAGGGACTAGAGCGCGTGCAGGCCACAGAGGCCGGACCTGGCGAGATTGTGTTGATCAACGGCATTGCGGACATCGGAATTGGCGTCACGATCACCGACCCGACCAATCCCACGCCGCTGCCGATGCTGAAGGTCGACGAGCCCACCCTGACCATGAATTTCTGCGTCAATACCAGCCCGTTGGCCGGACGCGAAGGCAAGTATGTGACCAGCCGCCAGATTTGGGATCGGCTGCAAAAAGAGCTGCAGCACAATGTGGCGCTCCGCGTCAAGGAAACGGACGAAGAGGGCATCTTTGAAGTCATGGGTCGGGGTGAACTGCACCTGACCATCCTGCTGGAAAATATGCGCCGCGAAGGCTATGAACTGGCCGTTTCAAAGCCCCGCGTTGTTTTCCGTGAGGTCAACGGAGAAAAGCATGAGCCGATCGAGTTGGTCACCGCCGACATTGAAGAGCAGCACCAAGGGGGTGTCATGCAGGCCCTGGGCGAGCGCAAAGGCGAACTGGTGAACATGGAACCGGACGGCCGTGGACGCGTCCGCTTGGAGTACCGCATCCCTGCGCGCGGTCTGATTGGCTTTACCAACGAATTTTTGAATCTGACCCGCGGCTCGGGTTTGATTTCCAACATCTTTGACAGCTATGAGCCGCACAAGGGTGACATTGGAGGCCGCAAAAACGGCGTATTGATTTCGATGGACGCCGGTGAAATTTTCACCTACGCCTTGGGCAAACTCGACGACCGCGGCCGGATGTTTGTCAAAGCGAATGATCCGGTGTATGAGGGCATGATTGTCGGCATTCACAGTCGTGACAACGACCTGGTGGTCAACGCCACACGCACCAAGCAGTTGACCAATTTCCGCGTGTCCGGCAAGGAAGACGCCATCAAGATCACGCCACCGATTGACTGCACGCTGGAATATGGCGTCGAATTCATTGAGGACGACGAGCTGGTCGAGATCACGCCTAAGTCGATCCGTCTGCGCAAGCGTTACCTGAGCGAGAGCGAGCGCAAGCGCGCCAGCCGCTGAGGTTTGACCCCACAGCGCCGCCCGGAACGGACGGTGCAGGGATGTGGCAGCGCCCCTTTGGGCGCTGTTTTTGTATGTTGGACCGGTCCCGGTCCCCATAGGATGAAAGGTACAGGTGATGTCCGAGTTCTTGATGACCGAAGTGCGTGGGCGGGTGGGCTTTATCACGCTGAACCGTTCCAAGGCGCTGAATGCGCTGAACCTGGAGATGGTCCGCGGCCTGACGGCGACACTGCGGGCATGGGAAAAAGACCCGACGATTGCCGCAGTGGCGATCCGGGGTACGACCAAGATGGGTCATTTCGGCAGCTTTTGTGCAGGGGGCGATATTCGTTTTTTCCATCAGGCGGCCTTGTCGGGGAACCCCGCTCTGGAGGATTTTTTCACCGAGGAATACGCACTCAACCACTTGATTCACCACTACGCCAAGCCCTACATCCCCTTCATGGACGGCATAGTGATGGGGGGTGGAATGGGCATCAGCCAAGGAACCCGATACCGCTTGGTGACCGAGAACACCAAAATGGCGATGCCCGAAACCCATATCGGCTTGTTCCCGGACGTTGGCGGTGGTTATTTCTTAAGTCGCTGCCCGGGTAGCAGCGGCGAGTGGCTGGCCATGACGGGTGCCACCTTGAATGCTGCGGCTGCCTTGGAACTGGGTTTGGCGGACTACTGCTTCGATGCCGCAACTTTGGAGGCCTCGTGGGCAGCCTTGGCGACATTAGATTGGGGTAGCCCCCAGGCACTGTCGACATGGCTGGCAGAGTTTTCTGTTGCGCCGGTGGCCAGCAGTGGTGTGGAGCACGCGTTGATTGAGCGTCATTTCGCTTTGGCGAAGGCGGTGGACATCGTGCACGCCCTGGAGGGGGCTCCTGAGGACTGGTGTCAACGTACGGCCTCCGTGCTGCGCCATCGCTCTCCGCTCATGCTGCAGGTTGTGCTCGAGCAGGTTCGGCGCGCCCGGAATATGGGCCTGGCCGATGACTTGCGAATGGAACGGGACATGGTGCGCCATTGCTTTCAGACCACGCACTTGGCCCGCAGTGGCGCTGCCAGTGAGACCGTTGAAGGGATTCGTGCCTTGGCGGTGGACAAAGACCACCAACCCCGTTGGAACCCGTCCCGCATAGAAGATGTCACTCTCGAGATGGTTGCGCCCTTTTTTGTCAGTCCTTGGCCGCATTTTTCTCACCCGCTACGGCAACTGACCTGACCCGCAGTCGATGGTGCGCTGCAGCCCTCAGATTGCTCTGGGCTGCTATCGGTGGTGGACTTTCATGGCGCGCTCCACCTCGCGCTTGCCTTCGCGGTCTTTGATGGTGTCGCGTTTGTCATGCTCGGCTTTGCCTTTGGCGAGCGCAATTTCACACTTGATCTTGCCCGCCTTCCAATGGAGATTGATAGGTACGAGGGTGTAGCCCTTCTGTTCGACTTTGCCGATCAGTCGCTGGATTTCAGCCTTGTGCATCAGCAATTTTTTCGTCCGCACCTTGTCAGGACTGATGTGGCTCGAGGCGGTGTTCAGTGGGTTAATTTGCAGCCCGATCAAGAAAAGCTCTTCGTTGCGCACCACCACGTAGCCATCGGTCAGTTGCACCTTGCCCTCGCGCAGTGATTTGACCTCCCAGCCTTCAAGTACCAGACCCGCCTCAAAGCGCTCTTCAAAAAAATAGTTGTATGCGGCCTTTTTGTTGTCGGCAATGCGGGACGCGGTATCGGGTTTTTTGGCCATGAACGGGAGCTGGGGGTGAATGTCAGGATCGAAAGAGGGCGTGACTACAATCCCGCACACCCCATTCTATGAAAACCGTTAACAAGTCCGTATTGCTGTGGTACAGCCCCGAGGAAATGTATGCGCTGGTCACCGACGTGGCGCAATATCCTCAATTTTTGCCATGGTGCGACCGAGCTTCGGTGCTGAGCCAAGACGCTGACGGCGTGACCGCCGAAGTCGGCATTGCCTTCAGCGGCATCCACCAATCGTTTACCACCCGCAACACCCATACGGCCCATCGCAAGGTGGACATGGCCTTGGTCAAGGGGCCGTTTTCACAGTTGGAGGGCCAGTGGACTTTTCTGCCCGTCGGGGATGGTTCCGAGCGGGCCTGCAAGGTTGCGCTTTCTCTGCAGTATGGATTTGATAGCGCCGTGTTGGCGCGCCTGATCGGCCCCGTGTTCGACAAAATCGCGGCCACCTTGGTTGACGCCTTTGTAAAACGGGCGCAACAGGTCTATGGTGGATGAGTTTCAGACCCCGCAGGCGATGTCGGTGACGATCGTCTTTTCTCCGGAGCCCCGGGACGTGCGTGAGTGGGTGGTGCAGGTTCCAATCGGACGCCTGGTCTCGGATGTTTTGTCGCTGTGCGCAGTCCATTGGGGCGTACCGTTTGTGGAGCTAGACGCCATGGATGTGGGTGTTTGGGGCAAACGCATGTCCGTCGACCAGCCATTGCGAGAGGGTGACCGGTTGGAGATCTACCGTCCACTCAGGGTCGACCCCAAGGTGGCCCGAAGGGAGCGGTTTGTGCGCCAAGGAGCAAAATCCGCTGGCCTTTTTGCCTCGCGGCGTGCGGGCGGGAAGGCGGGTTACTGAACTCACTGCGCGATTTGCCTGCGCGGTGAGCATTAGCAGTTTTGCTAATCGACCATGAAACTCATAAGGACTTCTGGGATTTGCCGGTTTTGAAAGGGTAAACCCGACCCAAGCAGGGTGCCACTTGCATCTTGGGGTGGCTAAAATTAGCCCGCACGACAATCGGCGGCCCCGAAATCCAAGGGTCTGGCCGATTTTTTGCTATCAAAGGCCTGACGCCACCCGTGTTCCCGGCCACATTGGTTCAAACACAAGAACTTCGCAAAAAGGTTTCTAATGGATATTTTTATACAGCAGGTCATCAATGGCCTGGTCTTGGGGAGCATGTATGCGCTCATCGCCTTGGGTTACACCATGGTGTACGGCATCATTAACCTGATCAATTTTGCGCATGGCGAGGTCATGATGGTGGGTGCGCTCACCAGTTGGACCATCATCGGGTTGATGAAGGAGTCTATGCCGGGTACGCCGGGCTTCGTCGTGCTGCTTATCGCGCTGCTGATCTCGTGTGTGGTTGCCGCCACGCTCAACTTTGTGATCGAAAAGGTAGCCTACCGCCCGCTGCGTAACAGTCCCAAGTTGGCGCCCCTGATTACCGCCATTGGCATGTCCATCCTGCTGCAAACGCTGGCCATGATCATCTGGAAGCCCAATTACAAGTCTTACCCCACCTTGCTGCCCTCCACGCCATTCAACATTGCCGGCGCCGTGATTACGCCGACCCAAGTGATGATTTTGGGCGTCACTGCGGTGTCGCTGGCCCTGTTGATGTGGCTGGTCAATTACACCAAGCTCGGCCGTGCCATGCGCGCTACTGCTGAGAACCCGCGCGTGGCGGGACTTATGGGGGTTAAACCCGACGTCGTGATTTCTGCCACCTTTGTGATTGGCGCCGTTTTAGCCGCGATTGCGGGTGTGATGTACGCATCCAATTACGGGACGGCCCAACATGCGATGGGCTTTTTGCCAGGTCTCAAGGCCTTTACGGCGGCAGTGTTTGGCGGCATCGGCAATCTGGCGGGGGCGGTGGTCGGTGCGATCCTGCTGGGGCTCATTGAGTCCATCGGCGCGGGCTATATCGGTGACCTCACAGGGGGTGTTCTCGGCAGTCATTACTCCGACATTTTTGCCTTTATCGTCCTGATCATCGTGTTGACCTTGCGGCCTTCGGGCTTGTTGGGTGAGCGCGTGGCCGATCGCGCCTAAGGAGCCCACATGAAACAACAACCAAAATTCTTCGCCATGGCGATTGCCGGGCTGGCCCTGTTGGTGCTGCCCTTGTTGCTGCAAACGTTCGGAAACGCCTGGGTGCGCATTACCGATATGGCGCTCCTGTATGTGCTGCTGGCCCTGGGCCTGAACATTGTGGTGGGCTATGCCGGGCTGCTGGATTTGGGCTATGTGGCTTTTTTCGCCATTGGCGCCTATTCCTATGGCCTGCTGAATTCACCGCACCTGATGGAGGCCTTTCCGGCGGTGCTCGCGATGTTCCCTCAGGGATTGCACACGCCAATTTGGGTGGTGATTCCGTTGGCTGCGGTTGCCGCCGGTGTCTTCGGAGTTTTGCTGGGGGCGCCGACTTTGCGCCTGCGCGGCGACTATCTGGCCATTGTGACCTTGGGTTTTGGTGAAATCATCCGGGTGTTCCTGAATAACCTGGACAACCCCATCAACATCACCAACGGCCCTAAAGGGATCAACCAGATTGATTCATTGCAATTCTTTGGCCTTGATCTTGGCAAAAAGCTCATGATCGGTGACATCGAATTTGCCTCCGTGACCCTGTATTACTACCTGTTCTTGTCGCTGGTCCTGTTTAGCGTCTTGTTGTCGCACCGGCTGCAGCTGTCGCGCGTGGGGCGGGCCTGGATGGCCATTCGTGAAGACGAAATTGCTGCCAAGGCAATGGGCATCAACACCCGCAACCTCAAACTAATGGCTTTTGGCATGGGTGCCACCTTTGGTGGCGTATCAGGCGCACTATTTGCCTCGTTTCAAGGCTTTATCTCGCCCGAATCCTTCAGTCTGATGGAGTCGGTGATGATTGTGGCCATGGTCGTGCTCGGTGGCGTGGGGCATCTGCCGGGTGTGATTTTGGGTGCGGTACTTTTGTCGGCATTACCCGAGGTGCTTCGCTACGTCGCCGGTCCGCTGCAAGGCATGACCGGCGGGCGGCTGGATGCGTCCATTCTGCGGCAGCTGTTGATTGCGCTGGCCATGGTCAGTGTGATGCTGTTGCGCCCCCGCGGCCTGTGGCCGACGCCGGAGCACGGCAAGTCTTTGCCCCCTGCGGCTAAAGCCTGATCGGAGCACGCATGACAACTACGACAACATCTATGAAAAAAGACACGGTTCTCAATGTCTCGGGCGTGTCCAAGCGCTTTGGCGGCCTGCAGGCCCTCAGCGACGTTGGCATCAAGATCGAACGCGGGCAGGTCTACGGCCTGATTGGTCCCAACGGAGCGGGAAAAACCACGTTTTTCAACGTGCTCACGGGCCTGTACACGCCCGACGGTGGCAGCTTTGAGCTGGCAGGCAAGCCCTACCAGCCGACGGCCGTCCATACGGTCGCCAAAGCGGGGATTGCCCGCACGTTCCAAAATATCCGCCTGTTTGCGGAGATGACCGCGTTGGAAAACGTGATGGTGGGACGCCATATCCGTACCCATTCGGGCTTGTGGGGCGCCATGTTCCGCACGGCGACCTTCAAGGCCGAGGAGGCCGGTATTGCCCAGCGCGCGCAGGAGCTGCTGGACTACGTGGGCATTGGAAAGTTTGCCGATTACAAGGCACGCACCTTGAGCTATGGCGATCAGCGCCGGCTGGAGATTGCCCGCGCCCTGGCCACCGACCCCCAGTTGATTGCGCTGGACGAGCCCGCTGCCGGCATGAATGCGACGGAAAAAGTCATGCTGCGCGAGCTCATTGACCGCATTCGCAATGACAACCGCACCATCTTGCTGATCGAACACGACGTCAAGCTGGTGATGGGTCTGTGCGACCGCGTGACCGTGCTGGACTATGGCAAACAAATCGCTGAAGGCACACCTGCCGAAGTGCAAAAGAACGAAAAAGTGATCGAAGCCTATTTGGGCACCAGCGGCCACTAACCCTCAGGACATTACATGACAAGCAAAACTTTACTCAAAGTCAGCCAGCTCAAGGTGTCTTATGGTGGCATCCAGGCCGTCAAGGGCGTCGATTTCGAGGTGCACGAGGGCGAACTCGTGTCCCTGATCGGCTCCAATGGCGCGGGCAAGACCACCACCATGAAAGCCATCACCGGGACCCTGCCGATCAATGGCGGCGACATCGAATATTTGGGCCGCAGCATCCGAAGCCAAGGTCCTTGGGATCTGGTCAAACAGGGCTTGGCGATGGTGCCCGAGGGTCGGGGTGTGTTCACCCGCATGACCATCATCGAGAACTTGCAGATGGGCGCCTACATTCGCGACGACAAGGACGGCATTCAGGCCGACATCGACAAGATGTTTTCGATTTTTCCGCGCCTTAAGGAGCGTCGCGACCAGTTGGCGGGCACCATGTCCGGCGGTGAGCAGCAGATGCTGGCCATGGGCCGAGCCCTGATGAGCCGCCCCAAGGTACTGCTGATGGACGAGCCCTCCATGGGCTTGTCGCCCATCATGGTGGACAAGATCTTTGAGGTGGTGCAGGACGTCTTTTCCCAGGGTGTGACGATTCTGTTGGTGGAACAAAACGCCAGCCGGGCGTTGTCGATCGCCAATCGGGGCTATGTGATGGAGTCCGGCGTTATCACGATGACGGGTGAGGCCAAGCAAATGCTCAATGACCCCAAGGTGCGCGCTGCGTACCTGGGCGAATAGCTGGTACCACTTTGCGCCTGGCGTTGCCCCGGCTGGACCGATACGTCCTGGCGCTGTTGTTGGCCACGCTGGTGTGGGGCGTGACCTTTCCGATTCTCAAAGTCGCCACCGCCCGGTTAAGCGGGGTCGAGGTCTCGGCCCTGCGTTTTTTGATCGCTGCGGTCTGCATGCTGCCTTTTGCGCTGAAAGTGCCCCGGCACACGTGGCGCGATGGGCTGATTATGGGTGGTCTGGTTCTGGTCTCCTACGTTGGACAGGCCTTTGGCCTCCAGTTCATCTCCTCCAACCGAAGCGCGTTCCTCACCAGTTTGAATGTATTGATGGTCCCCCTGCTGGCCTGGGGCTTCGGGTCACGGCCGGGTTGGCTGGTGTTTGTCGCAGCGGCGCTGGCCTGCCTGGGCATTGGCCTGATGTCATTTGATGGGGGCGCCCATCTGTTGGCCGATAGCACCACGGTGTTGGGGGCCTTGGCCTATGCCGGCTATGTGTTGCTTTTGTCGGGGCGCACCGCATTGCACATCCCGCACCAGTTGGCCACGGCGCAAATGTTTTGTATGGCCCTGCTCGGTGGGCTATGGATGCTGGCCGACGGTGGACTGGAGGCGGTACAAACTTTGCCGCAGCGTCTCGACCTTCAAATTGTGGGCGGCCTCCTGTACCTTGGTGTAGTGGCATCCGCCGGAATGTTTTTTTTGCAGGCGGTGGCGCAGCGCCATGTCAGCGCCGAGAAGGCGGCGGTGATTTATGCAATGGAGCCCGTCTTTGCCGCATTGTTTGGTTGGTTGTGGCTGTCCGAGGTACT
>Ga0214921_10004257_pt1 | contig 21202 bp, 40 predicted proteins | sample LL1505_MetaG_FD_177992 | JGI IMG/M metagenome (GOLD analysis project Ga0214921, IMG submission 177992) | Freshwater microbial communities from Lake Lanier, Atlanta, Georgia, United States - LL-1505 | ecosystem: Environmental > Aquatic > Freshwater > Lake | place: USA: Georgia | collected...
CCTTTAGTGTTCAAGCCCCAGGCTTCTTTGGGCTAAACACGCAAGACTCTCCTCTTACATTGGAGGCTGGGTATGCGTCTATTGCCACCAATTGCGTTATTGACCAATATGGACGTATTGGCGCACGAAAAGGTTTCTCAAGGGTTAATTCATCCTCTGGCAACTTAGGCGCAAACGATGTAAAAGTCATCCATGAGTTAGTGCAACTTGATGGAACAATAACTGTATTGTTTGCTGGTAACAACAAGTTATTCAAGTTAGATGGCTCTAACGCTGTTGTAGAACTGACTTATGGTGGTGGCGGTACTGCCCCAACTATTACTGCAAGCAATTGGCAATGTGCATCTTTAAATGGCATTACCTACTTCTTCCAATCTGGCTTTGACCCTTTGATCTATGACCCTGCGGTAAGCACCACTACATTTAGGCGTGTGTCTGAGAAGACGGGATATACAGGCACAGTTCCATTGGGAAACATTGTTATTTCTGCCTTTGGTCGCTTGTGGGTGGCTGATACTACGACAGACAATGTAACGATTAGTTTCTCTGACTTGTTGGCAGGACATAACTGGACTGCGGGGACATCTGGAACTCTTGATGTTTCTAGGGTCTGGGCTAATGGTGCAGATCAGATCATGGGCTTGGGCGCACACAATAACTTCTTGGTTATCTTTGGCAAGCGTCAGATATTAGTTTATTCAGGCGCAACAACACCTTCCACAATGTCATTGGCTGACACCATAGGCAACATTGGTTGTTTATCAAGGGATTCCATAGTTTCTACGGGTTCAGACATTGTTTTCTTATCTAACTCTGGTGTGCGTAGTCTTTTGCGTACTATCCAAGAGAAGTCTGCCCCATTGCGTGATTTGTCTAAGAACGTGCGTAATGATTTGATGACCTATGTGGCGAGTGAGACATTGGCAAATATCAAGGCTGTTTACTCAGAAGTAAATGCTTTTTATCTTTTAACGCTTCCTATTGCCAAACAAGTCTATGTCTTTGATACAAAGGCTCAGTTGCAAGATGGTTCTGCAAGGGTAACAACTTGGGACTCTATTGAACCAACTGCTCTTTTGTCTCGCAGAAATGGTGATTTACTGATTGGCAAGAATGGGTATGTTGGTAAGTATGGGACATATCTTGACCATGCCTCTACCTATCGTTTTCAATATTACACCAACTATGCTGACTTAGGTGATGCAAATGTCACATCAATCCTGAAGAAAATCTCTGTGGTGGTTATTGGTGGTACTAACCAAATATTGACAATCAAATGGTCTTATGACTTTTCAGCGCAATATTACTCAACCCAAGCAACTATTCCTATTTCTACAATTGCAGAGTATGGAATCGCTGAATATGGTGCAAATGGTAGTCCAGTAGCATACTATTCGACAGGCATACAGATTGGCACTTTGGTTGGTCAAGCATCAGGATATGGCAAGGTTGTGCAAACTGCTTATGAGATTGAGATCAATGGCTCGGCTATTAGCATCCAGAAGATTGAGATTCAGGCTAAAAACGGAAAACTTGGGTAAGGAATAACCATGGCAAATTACACGAAAACCACCAACTTTGCGGCTAAAGATGCGCTTGCGTCAGGCAATGCTTCAAAGGTTGTCAAAGGTACTGAGATCGACACAGAGTTTACTAATATCCAAACTGCTATTACTTCAAAAGCAGATGGAACATTTACGAACTTCTCGTTTGTTGAAGCATCAAATGTCTTGTATATCTACAATATATCAACGCCTGTGGCAAAGATTGATGCCTCTGGTAATTTGACTGTGATTGGCAACATCATTGCGAATGGATCAATGTAATGAAAGCATCAGAAATCATCAAAGCAGATGCGGTCAAACGCAAAATTGACCCTGATAAAGCCTTGCGTACTATTAGTGCGTTGGTTAAGGCTAAGTCTGCTGTTTTGATGCAAGAGAGTGATTCTGTATTGCTAGTTCGTAAGATTAACCCAACATCCGCAGAGATTCACTTGTTTACTGAAGACAACCCAAAAACATTGGCAAAGGCTGTTATTGGCTTTGTCAAGAGAGGTAAAGAACTAGGTATTAAGACTGTCTATGGCAAAGCAGATAACCAAGGAATTGTTGAATTGATGAAGCGTCTTGGCTTGAATGTACAAGCATCTGACTTGCAACAGTACAACTGGAAAGCACAGATATGAGAAATAGTCTTGCCCTTTTAGGTATACCAGACCTCCCAATCTATGCGTTTCGCCATGTGGGAGATAGAAGGATTCGTCCTCAAGGTGGTGTTTCTAGCGTTGTAGAAAGCGTATCAGATACTGTTAGTAATGCGGTAAGTAGCGTTTCAGATGCTTTGGCAACTGTTGATGACACAGTAAATAGTGCTGTGCCTGGCGGTTGGGGAACTGTTGCATCAATAGCCGTTCCTGCCGCCGCACCCTATGTCCAAGCGGCTAATGCGGTTAATGTGCTTGACAAGGGTGGAAGTCTTGAAGATGTTGCCAAAAACTATGCTATTAGCCAAGTTGCTGGTCAGGTTGGTGGTGAAGTAGGCGCAGAAACAGGCTCTAGTTTTGCTGGCAATGTGGCTAGTGGAACTACTGGTGGATTGCTTAGTGGCAAATCATTAGAGCAATCATTACAAGGTGGCTTAACAAGTGGTGCAATTAGCCAAGTAACACCATCTACTTTATTAAGTTCTAATGGAACAACGGGAGCGACAAATATGGCTGATAATTTTGATTTTGCACCAAGTGCGCCTCCTAGTGTGGCGTATGAAGACCCCACTTTTTATCAACAATATTTCAATACTGGTGAAGCAGTAAGTGGGAATTATGGTGATCCTAACGCTCTACAAAATAGTTTCTACGGCTATGGCGGTTTAGGCACAGAAAACCCGACAACTGGATTTGGTTCAACACCAATGACGCAAGCACAAATAGATGCCACTATGCAAACCTATGGTGGCAATAGTTCTTTGGATGCGGCTACACAAGCACTAATCAAACGAGCATTGGCGGCTGGTGGTACTGCGGCTCAAGGTGCAATGAACTTCTTAGGTCAAAAGGGTGTTATCCAAGGTGGCTTAGGCGCAATTGGCTCATTAAGGCAAATTGAGGCAGATAAGCAAGCGGCAATTAGGGCGCAAGAAAATCTTGCAAGAGCAACACAACAAGGCGTTGCTGGCTCACAGTTCAGACCAGTTGGCACAACCACTCGTTTTGGTACATCCAACTTCCAAGTCGATCCCACTACTGGTCAGTTGACAAGTGCAGGATATACAGCCGCACCTGAGATCACTTCTGCCCAAAATAGACTTATGGGTTTAGGTGCTAGTTACTTAGCGCAGACTCCTGAAGAAGTTGCTCAACAATATATGTCTAAGCAATATGACTTGCTTGATCCTAGTCGGCAAAGACAGTTGGCAAACATTAGAAACCAACAGTTTCAGACAGGTCGTGGTGGTTTGTCAGTAGGCTCTACTGGTTTGCGTCCAAGTGGCGCACAAGGTTTGATGGGTTCTAATCCTGAGTTAGAAGCCTATTACAACGCCTTGGCACAACAAGATGCTCAGTTGGCGGCACAAGCACAACAGGCTGGTCAGCAACAAGTTTCTTTTGGTACGGGCTTATTTGGTCAGGCTGGTCAGTTAGAGCAACTTGCACAACAGCCATTTGCTTTAAGCCAAGGACTTGCAGAAAAGTCATCTTTAAGTGGATATAGGGCAGGAGATTTAGGTTATAGAGGCGCATTGGCTGGTGGTGTAATTGGAAGATCGGCAGAAGCAACAGTTAATCCGTATGCTCGTGCTTTAACAGGTCTTGCTGATCCTGCCTCGTTGTTGTCACAAGGAATAGGACAATCACTTAATGGCTTGTTTACAAATCAGTTTGGTGGGACGCCTCAAGGTGGGCAAGCGCAACTAGGTCAATACATGGCTGGTGCAATTGCTAACCCACAATCACAACAAGCCAGAATGTTAGCGGAACAAGAAGCCGCTTTCAGGGGAACAGACAACTATACTTTTAACCCCATGTATTCTGGTGGTTATGGCGGTTACGCATAAAGGAGCAATCATGGCAACAGATATCGTAGGTGGATTATTTGGGATTACTCCTCAATCGTATGAGGAAGGTGTTTATAACAGATCATTAGAGCGGGCTAAGGCTTATGACGCTCCAGCACAACTGCAAGCATCTTTTGCACAACTAGGTCGTGGCATTGGTGGTGCTTTGGGTGCGGTAGACCCTACATTGCAGAAGATTTCAGCGTTTCAAAACTTATCTAGTCAGGCTGACTTGTCTACGCCAGAAGGATATATAAATTTTGGCAAACAACTATTGGCTTCTGGAGATACACAAAGAGGCATGGCGGCTATTCAAATGGGTCAGGATATGGCAAAAAATGTTGCCGAAACTACGCAAAGATATGCCCAAAGCGGTAAAGCAATAGCAGAAGCCCAAAAAATACAATTAGATTATTCTGATGAACAAGTTGCTAAAAGTACAGCAAGGAGCGCACTACAAGCGCAAGGTGTAGACGCAACACAAATAGATGCAATTATTAACAACAAAGATGCAAGAACTAGTTTTCTAAAAGATATACAAGAAAAAACTCAAACTGTTGAGGCAAATGGTCGTGTCTTTTTAATATCAAAACAAGACGGAACAAAAATAGCAGATTTAGGCACTGCACCAGAAAGAGGAACAAAACTCTCAATTGATCAAAGGCAACAAGATAAATTTGCTGAACGCAGAGGACTTACTCAGGCTGATGCTCTTGCTGAAACAAGTAATTTGGCTAGGGGAGGCTCACTTGCCTTGGGTTCAATTGCATCAATGAAAGAACAAGATGCTAGTGGACAGTTATTTACTGGCCCATTGGCTAACTCTTATGTTGGCGCAACCAATCTTTTGGCTAGTGTTGGTTTGTTAAGTAAAGAGCAAACTGGAAAACTTACTTCCTCGCAAATTTATGACAAGAGTGCAAAAGACCTTGTTATGCAAGATTTGGGTGGAAAACTTGGCGCACAAATATCAGATGCTGATAGGAAGTTTGTCGAAGATCGTATTCCACAACTTACAACTAGCCAAAAAGCCAGAACTGAATTGCTCAATAAGTTAGAAGAAATACAGCGTGGCAAGATTGATTACTATAAGAAAATGAACGCTCATGCTAACAAGTATGGAAACTTGAATGACTTTGACTTTTCAGAAAAGTATTCTGGTGTTTTAAATGCGCCATCTAAATCCCCATCTGGTGCAAAACAATTATCTCCAGTCGATCAACAGGCATTAGATTGGGCTAATGCTAATCCAAAAGACCCTCGTTCTGCTCAAATTAAACAACGATTAGGGATGTAAAAAATGGCTGACTTTAATCCTGATGAATATTTGGCTCAACAGCCAACACAACAACCAACTCAACAACCCGTTGAACAACCTACGCAACAGGAGTTTAATCCTAATGCCTATCTTGGAATTGCGCCAAGAACAATAGGACAGGAAATTTCTCGTCAAGTTGGTTTAACTGGTAGGGCGGCTTATGAAGGGTTTACTGCTCCAGCAACACTTGTTCTTGAGGGCGCAAGAACACTTTACAACTTATTTGCCCCAGAAAATAAAAAAATGCCTTCTATCGCTGAAGCGCAAGGTCAAATGTTGACATCTGCTGGATTGCCTCAACCAGAAACAGGTTTAGAAAGGGCTGTTCAGGCTGGAACACAAGCAATGACAGGTACTGCTGGTATTACTGGTCTTGCACAAAAAGTTGCTCCTGCCGCTACTGCATTAACACAAAATGTTGCTGGTCAACTTATTTCTGCTGGGGCAGGTGCTACTGCTGGAGAACCTACCGCAGAGGCAGTTAAGGCTTATACGGGTAGCGATTTGGCGGCAACTCTTGCAAATATAGGAGTAAGTGGTGTAGTTGGAGGCGCAACAAGTAAAGGCGCAATGTCTTTAGTAGATAGAGCAAATAAAACCCCAACTATGACTATGGATGATGTGCGATTACGTGCTAATCGTGCTTATACAGCAGTAGATCAGGCGGGAGTCAAATTAAGCCCTACTAATGCTCAATCAATGGTTACAAACATAACTAATGATATTGAAAAACAAGGATTCTTACTTACTCCAGATGTAAATGCTCCTGCTTTGCGTATGTTGGAGAAAATGAATAATACTTTTGCACAAGGTAAAACTGGATTAGAAGATATTGCTCAATTACGTACTGCCGTACAAAAAAATCTGTCTACATCAAATGATCCAACAATAAGAAAAATTGGCTCTGAAATTGTTACTGGAATAGATAGTCACTTGGCTAATTTAAAACCAGACCCTCAAAATTTTATTTCTGGTGCGGGCAATTTTTCAGAGGCATTAAAAACATTGGGTGAGGCAAGAAAAGATTGGAGAAATCTATCTCGTGCCACAACATTAGAAAATATTTTAAATATTGCTGAGGCTCGTGCGCTTGATCCAAAGGCATCTGAAAGTGAATTGATTAGACGTGGCTTTATCAATTTGGCGGCAAGTCAAAATAAAATGAAACTTTTTACTGAGCAAGAGCGTAATGCTATTCGTGCTGTTGCTAATGGTGGCCCTGTTGATGCTTTACTATCTTTTGTTGGTCAATTTAACCCTGAAAGGGGAAAAATGGCGGCTCTTGCTACTGGTGCTACTGTTGCAAATAAACCCGAATTTGGTATCCCCTTGGCTACGACTGGGTTCTTAGCAGATAGATTACAAGGTTTATTGCGTAGACAGTCAGCCGAGAAAGCCATTGGTGGAATGTTGTCTGGAAACTTACCACCAATTCGTTCTGATATGACTACTGGAGGTCTTTTGGGAGGCATCCTTACAGAACCATTGTCAGCACCTTATTAGGAGTAACCCATTGATCCTTTCAGCCTCCTCCTCCTTGCCCAAGGCGCAGTCTCTGCCATCAAGTCAGGGTGCGCCATGCTCCACGAGGGAAGGATGGAAATTGTTAATGCTAAGAAGACAATTGAAGGGGCTGTTGGGGATGCAAAGGCTATTGTCAGCGAACTCTCAGGTCTATGGTCGTGGGTTAAAGGTCTATTTGCGCCAACTAACGACAGAATCACGCCAACTAGCGACACAACTGCGCCAAATGTAGCCAAGCAAAAGGTTGCAAAACAAAAACAATCGTATGAGGAACTGGAACTAAAACTAATCAGCGAAGTAGGTGCAAATATTGGCGTTTTGTTTGATACACAACAACAAATCAGCAATTACTATCACGAACTAGAAGAAGAATCTAAGACCAATTACAACCCTGAACAAAACACAAGCAAGAAGGCAATTGAGAGGGCGTTGATTGAGTTGCAGTTAGAAAAGTTAATGGAGCAGACAAGAGAGGCGATGGTGTATGCCCCTGCTGAGTTAAAGGACTTGTATAGCAGATTCTTGGTTATGCACAACAAGATAGAACAAGAGCAAGCGTGGGCTAGGTCAGAGATGATTCAAAGGTCTAGGTTGGCTAGATGGAAGAAGGAACAAGAAGAAATCTGGGTTATTGAACTTATAAGTGGAGCAATTGCTGTGACGTTTATATCTATATTTTTTGGGTGGATGATGTGGCAAATACGAAACTTATCTGGTGGATTCTGATAGGTGTATCTATATGTCTCATTGTCGGTGTAACTTCAATGGCGTATGTAGAAACTCTATACATGAGGGCGCAACTTAAACAGGAAATGAAAGAGTTGCGTAAGTTGAAACGTGAACTAAAGGAAGAAAAATGAATGACCTACTCAATTTACTCAAGGGTGTCGCACCCACGTTGGCAACTGCTGTCGCTGGCCCTCTGGGTGGCATGGCTATTACCGCTTTGGCTAATAAGTTTGGCGTTTCTGATTCCGTTGATGCTGTTGCTAAGGCTATTGCGGGTGATCCACAGGCGGCTCAAAAGATTGCTGAGATGGAGTTAGAGTTTGCCAAGTTAGCGGCAGACGCCATGAAGAACGAAGATAACAATGTCTCTACCCGTTGGTCAGCAGATATGTCATCTGACTCTTGGTTGTCTAAGAACATTCGCCCCATGAGCCTTGTAGCCATCTTTATAGGCTACTTCCTGTTTGCAATGATGTCTGCCTTTGGTTTGAATGCTAACGAAGCCTATGTGACTTTGTTAGGTCAATGGGGAATGTTAATCATGGGTGCTTACTTTGGCGGTAGGACTGTTGAGAAACTTGCAGAGATGAGAAAGAAATAATCATGTTGTTAACACCACACTTCACCCTTGAAGAACTGACGCATACTGACCATAGAGAGTTAGACAATACACCTAACAGTTCTGAGATAAACAACTTGAAGCGTTTGGCTGAGATGCTTGAAGAAGTTAAAGACTTGCTAGATGGCAAGCCGATCATGGTTAACTCTGCATTTAGGTCAAAAGCCGTGAATGACGCTGTGGGTTCAAAAGACACATCACAGCACAGAGTTGGTTGTGCGGCTGACATTAGAGTGCCTGGGCTTACTCCTGACCAAGTAGTCAAAGCCATCATTGGTTCGCCAATAGCGTTTGACCAAATCATTCGAGAATTTGATTCTTGGACACATATCTCTGTTCCTAATGCTCCTTCAGGTACACCACGCAAGCAAGCGTTAATCATTGATAAACAAGGCACACGGGCTTATTCATAAATTGTTCATATTGATAACGCCTAATACGCAACATGAAAATACAGCGTGTGAATATACGGCAATCTGCCGTACAGACGAGATTGTCAGTACTTCAAAAGAAGTGCTTACCTTACGATAAGCCTTATGAAACAGATCATGGATATTGGTGGATTGCTACTAAGGATGGCGTGGATTGTGGTTTCGCAGGTCTTGTTTATTCTTCTCGCTGGAGTGATTGCGGTTATCTTGTACGCTGTGGCGTTGTGCCTAATTGTCGTGGACAAGCGTTACAGAAGAAGTTTATTCGGGTCAGAATCAGACAAGCGAAGGCTCTTGGATTAAATTGGTTAATCACTAGCACCTACGATAACCCTGCTTCAGCAAACTCTCTCATCTCGTGTGGGTTCAAGATGTTCAATCCAACTAATCCTTGGATGACAAAACACACAAGTTACTGGCGATTAAAACTGGAGTAATCATGGATCAACACCCCGTCCTGACTGATGCTGAGTTCATTGAATTATGGAAATTACATGGTTCTGCGACTTCTATACATAAAGTCACAGGAGGTAATATACGAACCATTCAAAGGCGTAGAGCCGCTTTAGAGACAAAATATGGTCTTTTATTGGAAGCCAAGAATCCTAATGGAAGACCAGAGAGATCACAAGTTGCTTACGAGCGCAAGCAATTAGGAGTCTTAAACGGCACAGGAATAGTATTTTCAGACGCACATTATTGGCCTGGCATCGTTACAACGGCTCATAAAGGTCTTTTGTGGGCTATTAAAGAGTTTAAGCCATCATTTGTGGTATGTAATGGAGATGCCCTAGATGGTGCATCTATCAGCCGATTCTCCCCGTCTGGTATTGCTGGAAAAGAACCAAGTCTTATAGAAGAGTTAAAAGCCTGTCAAGAACGTCTTGCAGAGGTCGAGGAGGCCGCCAAGGAAGCCCGACACAATGTCAGATTAGTCTATACATGGGGCAACCACGATGCTCGCTTTAACGCCCGTTTAGCGGCTAATGCGCCTGAATTTGCACAAACCTATGGGTTTAAGTTGGAAGACCATTTCCCAACTTGGGAGTTCTGTATGACCTGTTGGGCAACAGACGATGTGATTATCAAACATAGATATAAGGGTGGAGTCCATGCTACCCACAATAATACCGCAACAGCAGGTAAAAGTATTGTTACTGGACACTTACATAGCCTAAAAGTAACACCTTATGCTGACTATAATGGCAACCGATTTGGTGTGGATACGGGTACACTGGCAGAACCTTATGGCCCACAATTCAGTTATGGCGAGGACAATCCTTTAAATCATCGGTCAGGTTTCGCAATTCTGACATTTAACAATGGGAAACTGTTATGGCCTGAGTTGGTTCATAAGTGGGATGAAGGTCAGGTTGAGTTTAGAGGTCAGATCATCAATGTTTAAAGGATTTTTATGTATACAGTAGAAATTGAGTTGGGTTGGGAAGAAAGTATCACCATCAAGACAGCAGACTTTAACAAAGTTACTCTGTTGCAAGCGTTTATTGCTGAACAAGAAGAGTGTGGTTGGGTTGAAGAAGGTGAAGAGGATAGCGAACTGTTGTCTTTCACTGACCCTGAAGGCGTAACTTGGTACTATGACGAAGACGAAGACGATTGGCTTGAGTTAGAAGAAGACGAAGAAGACGAAGAAGACGAAGATCAAGAGTAAAGCAACTGGCTCACATCTGACAAGATTTCCTGAATACTGGCTATTGTTTGTGTTTCAGAAACATCGTGTTTAGTATGTGAGCGCATTGCTTGGTTGATGTCTAACAAGGCTGTCCATACATCATGTGCATGGATAGCCTGTTTTGCTTCGATTAAGTCATCAAATTCCATAGTTATTTTCATTTATCCTCCGATAGCATAAAGATTGCAACACCGACAATCACTACGATTGCCGCCCCAGATAGCATTAGCATTACCGCCCAAGCAATAGTTTCTAACATTTTCTTTCCTTTATGTCCCGATTAGAACATTTTTTATCATTTAAATGTGTTTTTGTGCATTTATGACCCTATCGGGATATTTTTACTCATCGGAAGGTTTCACTTCCACAGGCCAACACCTGACCGCCCATGATTCCCCATATTCCTTAATTGTCAGAAGTGGATAGCCTTTTCTGACAATCCAATCGCTCATCTGACCATCTTTCTCAGGGTCATATATGGCAGGAAAACCATACTTCCAGCCTTCTGGTGGGTCAACCCATATCATAGGCAAATTGTCGTGTTTTTGTTCATTATGGTGAACATTCCGTTTACGCCACAGGCTCATAGGATGATCCACTCACGCTCTTGTCTACCAGAATTGGATGCAACTGTCTTGCCAGTTAGCCCAATCATTCCTAGTTTCTGCATCTCTGGCAACCTACGCCATACTTGGTCATTTCTCAGACCAGTTTGCTTTGCTATTCCATCCTTGCCTAGTGGCCCAAACCGCTTTAAACAAGCGTGAATGACATCCATGTGGGCTGGTGCTACATTAGTGACGCTTTCAGCCGCCATGTGGCTTGTTAATGGATCAATGATCCTTGCCCTTACGAATGACTGTGAACCAAAGAACTTCTCTACTCCACCATCAAACCATGTTTTGTCTAATATACTCATTTGTGAATTCCTATTAAAACTCATTTGTGAACTCCTGTTAATTAAGTTAGTGGGTACTTACTTACGCTTTCCCCGTATTGATATCAGAAAGGCACGTCTTCTAGATCACGACCTTCTTTTGTAGTTCCACCTTGACCATAAGGCACTTTACCTGTTGGTGGCTGTGCATCCTTTGGTGATACTGCCAAGCCCATAAACTTACCAGACTTGCCTTCTTTTATCCAAGCAGACAACCAGTATTCGTTGCCGTCTACCATGATGCTACCTTTGTAGTCAGGTTTTTTCTCGTTATCTTTGTTTTCATTCTTAAAAAGAACGCCAGAGTTATCACGTTTTTCCATTTTTACACCCCTTTATATGTTAAACCGCCAATGACACGCTGAATGGTAATCATGGACACATTGAATTGATCGGCTAATCCACCAATCTGTTTTGACCCACGAATGAATTTAACCATTTCGTCTGTCAACTTTGCCGCCCCATTTCTAGAGCCTATTGTTGCTGTGCCATGTTTAATAGCATCTGCAACATTCTCTTTTCTAGTCCCCCATCTTAGATTCTCTAAGCGGTTATCTAGTCTGTTTCCATTGATATGCAAAGCCTCACAATTGTCTGGGCAAGCCCCTACAAAAGCATGAAGCATTAGCCTGTGTTTGTAATATGTTTTTGTTTTGTTGTTTGTAGAAAAACTCACAACTTCATACCCAATTGGAGAAACTGTAAATTTCTTTTCTTTACCATTACGCCACAACCTTCCATCACGGGAAATTTGCGTGTTTGGCAAAAAATCAATGGATACTGTATTGTTGACTTCCATATTAACCTCTTGATTTAACTTTATTTAACTTGTCATCGAGTTCGGCCAAGAACTTGATAACCTCTTTTTCCAGCGTTGCAATAAAGGCATCATCACGCTCAAAACGCTTGATAACTAATTGCAATTCTGCGGGAAACCTTGGGTCAAACGAACATAGGTCTGTCCATTTAGCCCCTGTGCAGGCCATCTGCCAATTTACTTGCACCTTATACTGATCGTCAATGCCGCCCAAAATGCTTTCCAAGTGCGTATGCGACATTGGGGCTTTTAGTTCAACCAAGCCCTCTCCAACAATCCCGTCTGGAGATGCACCTGATTGCTCAATCGTAGGATGGTTAACAAACGCTACCTCGTCAACCAATACGCCCATCTTGGACTCATAGGCGGCTCTGGCAAATGGTTCTTGCTCAGTTCCCCAAGCCATTGCATCGTTGCTATACGATTCTGCTACTGAGTTTGTAAGGCGTTCCAACAGCAACTGCGTCATGTATTTATCTCTGCTTGTTGAATAGCCTGACTTAGTGGTGGCAACAATGTCCTTTACTCGACTAGCAGTTACTTTGCCTAGTCTGAGCATTTTCCATTCGTCTGTGCCTTGGATGATTTCGTCACTCATTTCAGCACCTTCTTCTTAGCATCCTTGGCGGCAATCATCTTGGTCTGCCATGCCTTGTTTCCATCGGTAGCGGCAAATGCCTCAATGTAGATGTTCTTTAGTTCATCAACTGTTGTGGTGGCTTCAATGGCGGCAATGTAGTCAATCATCTTGCCTTCATCAGGTGAACCTTCATCGCTCTCGCCATCTGGAATATCCTGACCCGCATAAATGTATAGACCCAATCCATGCAACCCTAATGCCTTTGTCATACAACGCATGATTGCTGTATTGACTGCAAATGCGTCTGGGTTAGGGATTGCTTTGTTGCGATAGTCCATCACGGGAAGTTGGCAAGTCATTGGTTTGCCATACATAGTGACTGTTACGAACACCATTGCTGTGCCGTTGATATCCATGTAACACTTATCGCCAAACATTTCTATCTTGTACCATGCGCTTGAATCAGCCTTTAAAGCCTCTGCCCAAGCCCATGCCCATGATAGGTATGTCAGGCCATTTTTCTTCTCTGTATGCTCGTTGACGTTAGTCTTAAGCAATTTCTCTATTAACTCCTTGCGTTCAACCAAGTAACCCTTTGTTTGTGGATCGATTACAAGGTCTTCCGTATTAACTTTATCTTTCATTCTTAACTCCTATTTTGTTGACTTTGTTTAACTTGCTCTTGACCTATCCAATGACTAAGACCAATCAGGTTTGAAATGATGGTGTTTATCTCTGAATAGAACCCAGTATATTGCTTATTCAAGCACATTTCACTAAGTGTTTTCACTGATCTTTCGATGTTCATTAGAAATGTTGAATAATCATTGAGCATCGTATTCGCCCTTTGCTATTTCCATCTGTGTCTCGTGGTCAAAGTCTTTCAACTGGATGAAATGATTCTCTTGACAACAAGATATTTTGTCGTCTTTTGGCTCATAGCAATAACAGCAATAGTCCACATGGGAATAGCGTTTTAAGATGTCCTCAAAGGTATATTTCATGTTCATGATGTCCCCAATACTTTATGAATTTCTGCAATCATTTCATTCTTGATTCTTAACTGCAATTCATGCTCTGCAAGGATTCTGTGCAACTCTGCAATCTCTGCTTTGAGATGCTCTGCTTCTGTCTGATACATGACGACATTGACTGCCAGTTCGTCTTCATAATCAAGTTCGTGGAAGGCTTTGTTTAACTTTTCTTGATCCGTCATTTTCACTCCCTTATTCGGATGGTATCTACTATTGATTGGGCTTTAGCGTGATCGTCAATCATGCCAAATACGATAGAACAAGCAATGTCTCGCTCATTCTCTACGCCCATGTCGTAGGCGTTGGACATAGCGGTAATTGTGTTTTCATCAACAGCCGCCATGCGTAAGAAACTAATCATTTCATGTTTAGTCATTTGAAGTTGTTTCCTTGTCATTCTTTACCAGTTCGTTTAGTTTTGTTTTTAAATCGTAATAGCCGTTGGTGTTAGCCCCTGTCATAACAACAATATCTTCCACTCGTTGTTTCAGGGCATTAACTTGGAAACGCAAGTCATTCACTAAGTCCGTGAGTTCCTGTTCTGTCATACAGAATCTTCCCATTCTTTACGCCATGCAGTCGTAATGTCAAACATTTCGTCTGTTGCTTTGTTTTCGCAATAGTTGTAATGTCTTTTGCTGATGTCGTAAGTAATATGACGATCTTGCTCGTCAAAGACTGCGAAATCTATTTCGTACCCGTCTGAGTGGTCAGCGTCTAATTCATCGCCAGGCGTCAGTATGTCGAAACACACTAAGCACTCGCCAACGCCCTCAAGGTAGATGCATATCTGATGTTTGAAATCACTTATTTTTACTGTCATCATTAACTCCTGTTTAGTAACCCACTTGTTGTGGTGCATGAATTGTCAATCAAAATAAATGTTTGAATATTAGGATAAACCCTATGTTTATTAAATATTTTTAGGGTTAGCATTGCTTGTCAACAATCAAATAAGGACTGACTATGTATTTAAAGACTTATCACAAACAGATGCTCAGAAGGTTAGAACACAAGCCTAGCCCACTAAAAGGGTTTACCCATGGAGACAACAACGCTGGTAATGTAAGCGTTCATTTTGAGAACTACCTCAATGACTTGCAGAACTTTGGCTATGTTGTAAACATTGAGGATACATGGCACATAACGGGCTTTGGCTTGGCGGCACTACACGAAAAAAAGAATGTAGCAACCCCTACCAAAATGTCTAATGGCACTACGACTGAATTCTATGATGGAAAAGAGTTAAAGCAGACCTGTGCAAGGATAGGCGCATACGATTTTCTAAAATACCCTAGTAAATTTGGTGAACATTTGAGTTATCCACGAATTTATCTATAATGGTTTGAAACACGGCTAGATACGAAGTCATGAGCGTATTGAAAAGAGAACAGACCCCTCCTGCCGAGGTTTCTTTCAAGGGTCTATTTATGGGTCTGCAAAAAATGCACTATTACCAGTTCAATATTGGGGACTATGCTTCCCATACACGGCACTTAAATGTCATAGAAGACTGCGCCTATCGCAGGTTGCTGGACTTCTACTATCTCCACGAAAAGCCGATAAAGCAACACGACATTGCTCGGCAGATCAACATGAGAGAGCATGAACAAGAGGTCTTATCTGTCCTAAATGAGTTCTTTTTGTCATCAGATGATGGCTTTGTTAGTCCACGGGCAAACAAGGAAATTGAGCACTATCACTCGAAGATTGTCCAAGCATCAAAGGCGGGTAAAGCGTCTGCTGAACGGAGGTTCAACGGGCGTTCAACGGACGTTCAACCAACCAAGAACCAAGAACCAATAACCATTAACCATAAACCAAAGGTAGAGAGCACTAGAGGCTCACGCCTCTCACCAGACTTTTGTTTAACAGAAGAATGGAAAGACTTTTGCCAACAAGATAGACCTGACCTTAACCCGTCTAAAGTATTTGAGTCATTTAAAGATTATTGGATAGCCAAGGCTGGACAACAAGGTGTAAAACTAGATTGGTTTGCTACATGGCGTAATTGGGTAAGAAGTCAAAATCAAGCCCCTGTAAACAAAGCAGATCAAGTATTCACGACTGTGCCAAGCAGATTTGAGCGTGATCCAGCCTTGGTTGCTGTTGAGCAAAAACTAAAAGAGGGTGTTCCGATGCCTCCTGAGATTCGGGCAGCAATAGAACGACTCCGTAAATAAACAAGAAAGGTTGGATAAATGAATGAGTTGGCTTTATTCGCAGGTGCTGGTGGAGGAATACTTGGGGGACATCTCCTTGGATGGAGAACAGTCTGTGCAGTCGAGTGGGAATCCTATCCCGCAAGCGTACTGTGCGCCAGGCAAAATGACGGACTTCTCCCGCCTTTCCCGATTTGGGATGACGTTCAAACCTTTGACGGAAAACCTTGGAGAGGAATTGTTGATGTCATATCGGGAGGGTTTCCCTGTCAAGATATTTCAGTTGCAGGAAACGGAGCTGGAATTGACGGAGAAAGAAGTGGAATGTGGGGAGAAATGGCAAGGATCATTCACGAAGTACGACCAAGATTCGTGTTCGTGGAAAACTCACCAATGCTCACTTCTAGGGGACTTGGGAGAGTTCTTGGAGACCTGGCCAACATGGGGTTTAATGCGGAATGGGGAGTGTTGGGACATGACCGATTCGGTGGTCAACACAGGAGAGACAGAATCTGGATTACTGCCTACACCTGTAAGAAGTCTTTTCGCTCATTGGTCAAGCGCCAAGGCAAAGTTCTTGAACAATGGAAAAAGAAAGAGCGGAGTGAAGGTTGGGTCGATTTTGTGGTGGGAGATGACGGAACAACACCTCCGTCTTGGAGGGTTAGAGGAAAAGAAAATGATTCCAGACCCATCATGTGGAGAAGTAGTGATGGGATGGCCGATGGGGTGGACAGAATTGCGGCCATTGGCAATGGACAAGTTCCAAGAGTGGCGGCAGCAGCATGGAGTTTATTAAATGACTAGACTAGAAGCACATGAAATACTTGATAGACAAAAACGAGGATTCCTCTGCTTACCTAGCGAGGTTAATCAAGCACTATGGGTCTGCGGAGACACGAGAGGAGATTTTGTCGTGTCTAGCGATGGAATGGAAAAGACGATACATAGACAAGATGAAGACCTTGGGGAAACACAAAGCCTCTTCATGGTGGGCGAAACAGATAGACGATATGGAAAAGAAGCGTGGGAAGCCATTTGTGGCTGATTTACGATTAAGAATGAACAAACTGAAAGAGACAAAATGAAATGCCCTACTTGTGGTGCTTGGACAACAATCAAAGAAAGCAGAGAATCAACCATTTTTGGCTATACAAGGCGCAGAGAATGTGGAAATCAGCACCGATTCACAACGCAAGAGAGAGTTGTCCCTGAAGATGCTATCAAGCAATATCAGCGTTTACATATTCTTAAAGTAGCAAAGAAAAAGGTTAAAAAATGATTTACATAGGAATTGATCCAGGCTCAGTTTCAGGTGCTGTGGGTGCAGTTGATTCAAATGGGGACTATTTGGGCTCATTCATGATTGAACACGAAGACAAGCATATTCTGCCAATGGTCTTCAAAAACATGATTCTGCGCTTGGTAGACCCAAAGGAAGGGGCAGAAATTTGTTGTGAATTAGTCCATTCAATGCCAAATCAAGGCGTTGCAAGCACGTTCCAGTTTGGTAGAGCTGTGGGTGTGATTACGGCCGTTTGTACCCTGACTAATTATCCATTGCACATGGTTTCGCCCCAAAAATGGAAAAAGCACTTCCATCTATCAAGTGATAAAGATGAAGCCTTAGATTGCGCTCGAATGTTATGGCCGCAAGCACCCCTTAAAAGGAAAAAGGATATCAATATCGCAGAAAGTTTACTGATAGCCGAATATTGGCGAGATTGCATTAATGGAAAAATCAGAGAAAAAAGCCCTACACGTTAAATTCACACCCAATGATCACAAAATCCTGACTACCATAGGTGGTGGCAATATGTCTGAGGGTTTTAGGATTGCAATTATGTGGGCGGCACATTTCTACAATCTAGGTCTAACCCCTGACATGGATTTGGACGTAATTGGATTAGTTACTGTATCAAGTACAGATAACCATCCACATGAATAGCATTTAAACTCATTTAAACCCTGTTTTTAGACATTATTTTGTGCGGGTAATGGTATGGGTTAGGCTAACACCTAAAAATGCATTCTAGGGGTTAAAATTTAGGACATAAAAAAACCACCCGAAGGTGGCTTAGTTAGTTAGTGCTTACTAACTTATGCTTCAGGGTGATCTTTGTGAAAACAATCCCGTGCTAAATCTATAAGGGTTTTCGCTTCATTAGGATAAAGCCCATTATGTTCTGCAAATTTTTCTATGGTTAGGTAATTATTCACCCAATCCAAATAAATTTCCGATAGTTTTTCCCGTGTCATTGTTAACTCCTTTAATAATCAAGAGAAATGGCGGTTATTTTGAAATGGCAAGGAGTATTTGTCTCATTATGTAAGGATCGGATTTCTTCCAAAACCTTATTTAAACTATACAATTCAACCAGTCCAAAATTAGCATCACCCAATAAGTTTTCTAATTTATCGTCTTCGTAGATTTCTATTTTTGCTTTGATTAACATATTGACACCTTTTATTTGCGTTTAAGAATGATTTGTAAAACTAACCCAATGATTGCATAGATCAATATATTCTCCTTATTTTTTTATTAATTCAGAATCACGATATGCACGACCGATTTCTATTTCTGTATAAAAAACACAATCGTCATCAAGAACACCCACAGAAGTCCATTCCTTCCACCAATCTGAGGGAAGTCCATAATCTTTGGAATGCTGCAGTAACCCTTTTTTCAAGGTTTTTAATGCATCGGATTCAGTTTCACCATATGCAGTGAAATGGAAATTACGTGATTCAAAATTTGCTTTAATCATAGTTAAACCCCTTTTTTGGCAAAATGTTTAATTCACGATAGTCAATTTCAGCTTTAATATAGTTTACTAATATTGAATGAATTGCATTGAAATTTTCACCAGTAAAAAACAATTCTGATACTTTATCATTTGAATCATTTAATAATGCGTGTTGAATGGTTAGGCAAGCAGAATCAATTGCATCATTTGCCAAATTGTATTTCTCTTGATATGTATAAGCATATAAAGGTTTTGTCATGATTAACGCCTTTCAGAATTTAAAATTATCGATGTCTTGATTGTCAACCCATTGGTCAACGGCATTCTGGATTGTTTCCCCTAGGTTTCCATCAATGCAATGACGAATCCTTGTCGAACTAAGCCAATCCAATATTTGTTCCTCAGTAAGTCCTTTTTTAATTAAAGCCTCGGCCAGGTGATTACTGACCTCGTATCCAATACGCTTAAAACTGAGGAAATTCTCAATTTGTCCATATAGTTCCATGATTAACACCTTTTAATAGTAAAGAACATCAAAATAAGCCAATGCAAGGGATGCAAAGGCAATACCAATAATGAGTGCTGCAAGCAAGTCCAAGAGAGTTTGTCGCATGGTTTAACCTCTCGCAAATTCTTCTTTGGCATTGGTGATCAGATGATTGGCAATTTCGTACCAATTAACATCTCCAATGAATGACAGGGCATAGGCAAGGACTTTGGTATCAGTTCCTTGAACCTCACACTCAAGTTGGTGTTCAACCAATTCTTGAAGATCATTCTTCAAGTCAGACGGGTCTAGTTCGTCAATATCTTCTTGGGTGTAATAACCCATTCCAACACCAAGGTCAAAATCATCAAACCATTCAAGGTGAACCCTCCATGTAGAGTAATTAGTCCATCCATTGTATTTTGTATCAGTCATATTAACGCCCTTCTTTATATCCACTAACAATTAGTTTTGAAGATAATGCATTTGCAAAAACCAGTGCATTGTCAAACGTATTAAACCATCCCATGGGTTCGTAGTGATCTTCACCTAGTTCGTCAAGTGTCTCAATGGAAACTGCAAACTGTTGACCACCATTAAAATCTCGCATGGATGGATCTTTGTAGTCACACCAAATGACTATGGATAACTTCTTAGAGAAGATTTTTTTAGTTATTGATGGACACGCATTGTTATGCCATGAACTATCAATCCATCCACTAGGGATGGTCAGGGTATCGTCATACTCAGGAAATTCAGGGAAGAGAGGATTTTTCATATTTACACCTATTAACAAAGATTATTAACAAAGATATCCTTTCGGACAATTAATACTATGCACGAAGTATACCAGTTTTAGCATTTAGAGAATATCTATATAAATCAACAACTTACGATAACTTAACATAATAAGTATGCACCTATTCAGTGCTGATATTTCCACAATATAAAATCATGCACCAACTGGCTACAAGTAAGCACTCACTAACTATCTATATTGGTGCATAGATGTAATCTATTGGTTTACGTTTGTTGATAGTGTTTATTTATTGTGATGTTTTGCAAGTGTCGTTGGAATGGTGCATCGATGACATTCATTACCTGACTGGTTAGTTAGTACTTACTAGCATCACAAGTTAGTTAGTACTTACTCAGCATAAGTTAGTTGGTACTCACTTGCCTGGCTGCAGTTAGTTAGTACTTACTTCGATGTTAGTTAGTGCTTACTTATGTATGGGGGGAGGGGGTAGGCGTGCTGTGGAATATTTGTGGGTACATCCCATCCACAAGTAAAGGAAAATCAGAAATCTATACAAGTCACAGAGGATGTGTATAGCAAAGTAGGTAATCAGACTGGGTACGTATGGACGATAGCCTGTAACCCGTATATACAGGTATATCTCAAGAAGAGAGAGCCTCTCGTTTATCTAAGTTACAACCATGTTTGTCAGACGATGGAAGCCCAAGCAACGTTGCCCCGTTCGCCTTGTCTGCGGTGTTATCACAACATTAGCAGAGGGTTACTAGAAACTCGCCCAGTTCACTACGTTTATCCTACTTGGTCGGCTCAACCGCATAGAGGGGTGGGTCATGCCCCCGTTGTCTTTACTATATCAGGGATTACCCTATTGTTTAACAAATAAATCTAGTTCATAATCAGTTCTCCCTTACCAGTTATGCTGATAAGCCTGAACTCATCACCCTTCCAAAGACTGAGACTGCCCAACTAAAAGAACTCAAGAACCTCCTGATAAATAGCGCAGGTTCTAGAGTTGTCCACAAAGCAGTAGAGATTGCCCTTAATGACGAACACCCTGCCCAACTAGCCGCTATCAAACTCTGCATGGACAGAATGTTGCCTGTCTCTATGTTTGAGAAAGAAGGCAAGTCCCGTAGTGCTGTAACCATCAACATTACTGGAATAGGCGAGATTTCACATGGTGAGACTGTTGATGCTGAAGACATTGAGGCGAAATAATGAGTGATCTGAACTTTAGCCTACTGCCTTGGCAAGAAGAAGTCTTCAAGGATAAGACTAGGTTCAAGGTAATTGCGGCTGGTCGTAGGT
>Ga0214921_10004258_pt1 | contig 21202 bp, 18 predicted proteins | sample LL1505_MetaG_FD_177992 | JGI IMG/M metagenome (GOLD analysis project Ga0214921, IMG submission 177992) | Freshwater microbial communities from Lake Lanier, Atlanta, Georgia, United States - LL-1505 | ecosystem: Environmental > Aquatic > Freshwater > Lake | place: USA: Georgia | collected...
AAATGGTTCAGGATTTATTTTTGCTTTTATAAGATAATCAACAGCTTTTATGTCGGCTTCTTTTTCTAAACTTCTGTCAAATGCTGATGATGAAAGCATTTTAGCTGTCTCTCTAATAATTTCAGAGCCACCATTTCCTGCTGTCATTGAAATCAATACCGATAGTCCAATTTCTTTGACTAACTTTTTCATCACATGATTTAAATTAATGTGTGCAATTTCATGGCAAATAACTCCACTTAATTCTTCCTGATTGTCGGAGTTTATAATTAAACCACTATAAACGATTAAGTGTCCATTTGGAAATGCAAAAGCATTAATGTCGGCCTTGTTAAGTAGGTGAACTTTTATAAATGATCTGTCGATATTATTTGCTGCGCAAATTTGAGTAACAATACTGTCAATAGCATTTACGACTACTGGATTTTTGTTTTCTTTTTCGCTTTTTTGAAACATTTCCCAAAAAAGGTCCCCCAATTTTTCTTCGGTTTTATCCGTTACTTTCTGAACTTTAAAAACCTTTATCCAATCTATTTTTGTAAGCAGAAACCAGGTTCCAAAAAATAATAAAATTGAAATTGCTCCTTGAATAATCGTCTTTTTCATATGTCCGATTTGCAAATTAGTGTTGTCAAGTTTCCATAAAACCACCATTCAACATGGATGCCCTTTCTTGTTTTAATAGCAGTATAAATGGTCACAATAAATTCTGTAATGTTGAAAAATATAGCCGCAATTATATAGGCAATATAATTACTTGAAATGCTTTCATCTGTGAAAATTATCGAAATAGTCCACCAAAAACCAAAGCTATTGATGAAAAGCATCGACAATTGAGATAACAAAGCTTGGGTGCAATGCCAACGAACAAAATAAGTTCCTTTGCGATTGCCTAAATAAAATATTAAAGTAGCAAGCAGATTAATAATTGGTAAAGGCAATCCAACTATTATAGCAATTAAAGACATCAAGTAACTATTTGAAGCGGTTTCTGCTTCATGCTCACTTGGTTCATAATTAAATTGTTTTACATTGATCATAGTCCTTTTGTTATGTTCCAAATCCAATTGATAATTACAATTATTACCAATGGAATTGCAAGTTGTGGTCTTTTTAAATAAGTTTCTGTTTTTTGATAAAAGGTAAATAATGTATTTTTTTTTGCTGCAATGTCCACTATAATCCAAAGTGGGGCTAACAACATTATGAATGCAATTAAAAAACCCATAGGGTTTATACTAAAAGCTTCAGTTAAATTACCTTTTGTTAAAGTTAAAATTGAACGTGTTGCGCCGCAGGAAGGGCAGGGTATATTTGTAAAATGTTTTACTAAACATACTTCTGTTGTTTTGCAAATAGCGTGTTCAGGTGATACACAAAAATATAGCCAAGTATATCCTGCAAAACAGGCAACAAACAACATTGAATATAACTTATTCCTGCTCAGCGCCACTAGTACAAAAATAGCTGTATTTTTTGCAAATTCTTTTCTCGGGTAACTTTTTGAATTTGAAACCAATCAACAATAGTCCATATACCAAAACCGCCACAGGTTAATAGTTTTCCAATTCCAAGTCCTGTGTCACCAAGCATAAACCTGTCAATACCTAGTGAACCAGCTAAAATTGATATTATTAAACTAGTTGTTGGGTCTTTAAATTGAATGGTTGAAATCATTACCCATTTTGAGTCATCTAATGCCACTAATCTTTCTCTAATTACATTTACTTGATGACTTTCGAAGAATTTTGCGTTGGTGATGATGAACATATCAACTTTCTGTGCTTCCATATATTTTTTGTTTATAAAGTATACTACTCATTTGGCTTTTCGTTTTCGCCCTGTTTTTTTAAATGGTAACTTGTCTCCATTATATTGCAATTATACAAATCTATTTAGGAACTGTGAAAAGTCATTTTGTCTATGTTCGAATTCTTGTTGCCCTGTCGTTCGTTAAAAATTTGCCACTATCATTTTGCAATCTATACCCGAAAAATAATCTGCTTTATGGAAATATTGAACATCAAACCTGGTCGTTGGAGGAAGCGGGAGAAGTACTTTAAACGAGATAGGATGTTTTAGGCGGCGGGGCAAAAATAGAATAAAAAAGGCTGTCATCATTTTTGAGACAGCCCTTTTGTTTTCATTTTATTAATTTCAATTATTCTTTTACAAACTTGCCAGTACTCACTTTCCCGTTTGACAATGATACTTGATAGAAATAAATTCCTTTTGAAAAATTGTTTACATCAACCTTACAATTTGAATCTTCTACAACTCTATTATTTATGAGTACTTTACCTGTTACATCAGTAATATGAATCGTATTTATTTTTTGAGATGCATTGATACTGATGAAATTTTTGGCGGGGTTAGGAAAAACTCCAACCAAAGATTTTTCAATTACCTCTTTGGTTGCGCTTATTACCGCTTCTCCAATTTCAAAATCAACTTCCATATTCGAAGTATTATTTTCAGAAATTGTAACTGTTGCACGGTAAGTTTGTTTGCCCACAACTTCGGGATATATATGGTAAGTACCCATACTCAATCCATTAAAAGTATATTGACCTTGTGCATTGGTAAGTACATGTTTTACTGGCACTTCGTATTCATTATAAATAATTACATGAACTTTTTCAATTCCGTTATTGCTACTTCTAAAACCACCTTCTTCTCCAATAAAACCTCCAATCTGACCATTTCCATTTACTAAAGTAGTCGGTATTAAATCAAGGTAATGAGCTTGCCAAAATGGACTTGGATAAATTGTATCAGATTCATACCAATGTTGCTTATTAAGGTAGTAGGTTGGTATAAATAACGAGTCAACATTTAAACTATCACTGTATGCTACTGATAAGATTGTGTATGGACCAGAAGGTACGTTATCAAACTGGAAATAACCATAATAACTGGTGGTATTTACTGCATCATAAATTTCTACTGAATTTGCACCAGAAGCAGAGTCGCTTGTGAATTGTAACAATATTACTTTTATAAATGTTGGATAAGATGAGTCAGGTAATAAATAGTTATATGCGTTGGCATAACCTTGAATAGAACCAAAGCTAGATACTAACACTGTATCGCAATCACTGCTAACACAACCGTTTGCAGAGGTTGCTGTAACACAAACATTATAACTACCTAATGATGGATATACATGAGAAACATAATTAGTATTATTATTTGAGCTTGTGCCATCACCAAAATCCCAAGAATAATTTACAACATTAATACTGTTACTAAATGCATAGCCAGATAATGCCGTGGAATAAACAGCAGACTGCAAACTAATATCACAGTTATAGCTATTTGGCATCAGTACAGTAATTGTGTCGGTAGTGCTACTAACGCATCCTAAAGCGGTTGTAGTGGTAGCCGTAATTATGTAGGTTCCTGCTGCATTATATGTATGTGTTGTATAGAATGTATTGCTATAGCCTAAACTATCAAAAGGTTGTGTAATTGTTGTTCCATCGCCAAAATCAATAAATGAAGATGCTGATTGGTAATAGTACCAAACATTAGGAATGGTTGGTTGCACCGTAAATGAATAATCATTTGAGTTGGTATAATCGGGCTGAATTGCCAATGAAGATGCGCAAGTTGTTAAATAGTCGTAAACAGTAATGGTTTGGCAGGTAGTGGTGTTGCAACCAGCACTAGTAACGCTAGTTAGGCATACATTATAATTTCCGGGTGAAGCATAAGTATGGATTGGGTAATAAGAATAATCTATTGGACTACCGTCACCAAAATTCCAAGTAAAGATACTTGAAGAATCTATTGAAGTTGTCCATGTATTTGAAATCGGATAAAAGTTCACGTTCATAGTAGAATCTAAATTTTGATAGCTGCCAATTTGAATTGTACAAGCATCATACACATATACATTTTGGGATGTAAAATGGCTGCATCCTGTATTATCTGATGTTAATAATGTTACTGTATAATATTGATTGGGTAAAAATGTATGTGTAGGGTTGGAGGTACTATCAGTTGACCCATCACCAAAATTCCATAAATAGGTTTGTGTACTTAAAGATGCTTGCACACTAAACTGCACATTATTAGTAATACCTATTTGTTGGAAAGTAAAATAGTGACCGCAATTTCCTTGAAAATAATTATACACAAATGCATTAGCATAACCTATACATGAATTTGCATAATGTACTTCAATGGTAGCATGCATACCAATAAATAAATCATTGCTACCATAGGTATGGCTTAAGCTTGTTGAGCTTGATGTACCATCGCCAAAATGAATTAAATATGATGTAGCATTCAACAATTCAGGGCATGTAAAATTTACTGTATTATTATTTAATGAGTCGAAAGCAAAGTTGAGTGTAGCAGCACAAAAATTATTGTTACAGGTTTCAATTGTAAATGAAACACCTGGTGTAGGATAGAAATATTGAATTATTGAGGTGCCATTGCAGTTTGCTGTTACAACTTCATAAAAATTATTATTGGCATTTAAATTATTAATTGTGAACGAAAAACTGCCAATAGTATCAGAAACTGTAGAATCTGAGCTAATGGGTGACCATAAATTTAATGAATCGAGCGTGTAAGTATTTAACTTCACCATTTGGTTTGGAGTAGGATTGTAATTGAGATAATTATCAATTAGAGTTCCAAAAATGGTATTTTGATTTTGAGCTTTTAGGTTGCAAACACTTATTATTAGTAGAACAATCGCTGTTAAAAATTTTATTTTCATAATACTTATATCAATTTACTGATTATACCATTTGTTTAATAATTGAATACGAAGATTAAACAACAAAAAGGTCAGTCATGTTCTTAATTTTTCAATATTATTAAGTTATAGTTTTGAATTTCAACATATTAAAATTTATACTGGCAGTTTTTATAATTACAAATATTGATGCGTGGAGGTAAGCTTACTGGTTAGTCGTTAAAAATACTTTTTTAAGATTAGGAGGAAATGTAATAATTGTTGTATTTTATATTTGTTAACATTCGAGGCCAATCATGATGCATCAGTGTTTTCGCTACTGCAATACTCTATACTGTGTATTATCGAACCACAAACGTTTACGCTTGCCATTTCTATGTATTGAGAAGGAAATTTGTATGGTCAGCTTGGACCGCGAAGCAGCAACAATTCCATTAATAAGAATATACTTTGTTAGACTGACATTTAGTGGATAGTATTTATGAGGCCATACTCTAATGGAAAAAAAATTATTTTAACCCTAGCAATATTAACTGCTAAACTCTTACCAATTAAAACATATCCTGTTTATAATGCCAACTCAAAGCAATTCAATTTAAATAGATGTACGATTAATAAATGTTTTAAAGCATTGTTTTAACAACAATTGGCCGATTGAAGCAATTGCTGATAAACTTATTCCGATTTTTTATATCATTGAAAAATTATTAATCAAATAGGATCAAAATGAAAAAAATACTTCTTTCTGGCGCTGTATACATCTTCTTTTTTTATTCATCAATGGGGCAAAATATCCCGACTTATATGCCAAGCAATGGTCTACAAGCATGGTGGCCATTTAATGGAAATGCAAATGACGAAACCGGAAATAATAATAACGGTACTGTTAATGGAGCAACATTAGCAAATGATAGAAACAACAATGCAAACAGTGCCTATAGTTTCGATGGAGCAAGCAATTCTATAACAATTCCTGATAATGACAGCTTATCTTTTTTCAATAACCAATTTACATTTTCATTTTGGATGAATTGGAACGCAAATGCTAATCAAGAATTAGCCATATTGGGAAAAAGAGGTACTCAAACTTCAAATTTTGAATACTATATTGGAAAGTTTCCCCCAACATCTACTAATCCAAATTGCATTATGCCTCATACCTGGAATTTGGGGGGAACAAACGTTTATCAATTTCCCAACCTACAACCAAATACAACCACAGCAGGAGTATGGGAGCACTATGTTATTACCGCCGATAGCACTATCAGTAAGGTATATAAAAACGGTACATTACTTTATTCAAGTCTTAGCCCAACAATTTTGATGGGTAACAGTGCAGGCAATTTAACTATAGGTTCTGGAGGTGGATGGGGCACTACCAGGTGGATGGATGGCATGTTAGATGATATTGCCATTTGGAATAGGGCATTAACTCCTTGTGAAATTACAAAATTGTTTTTAGAATCTGATGTCATAGTTGCTCAACCGCAAGATACAAGCGGAGTTGTTAATGGCTCTGCATATTTTTCAATTTTGGGTGCTGCTGGTGCCAATTATCAATGGCAAGGTAATTTTGGTGCTGGATTCAATGACTTAAATAATAACACACAATATGCAGGGGTAACTTCTGACACACTTCATATTACAAATCTTTCTATTAACGATAACAATAATAAATACCGATGCATTTTAACTCTTGGTGGCTGCATTAACATAACTGATACGGTATCATTGAGTATAATTGATAATTCTGGTATTGAAAAGTTACAGACAGAAAGTGGATTTAGTATTTATCCAAACCCTGCGCAAAACAATACCACACTCATTGTTAAAGACCAGTTTTTGAATATGCCTTACACCATTTTCAATTCGGTGGGGCAAGCAATAATGCAAGGTAAAATTGTAAGCAAAACCACAAACATTGATTTAATTACTCTTCCTGAAGGTATCTACACCGTTCATATTTTTGGCACTTTGGCTAAGAAAATAATTATAAGAAAGTAATTAATAAAATAGCTTCAAGGCAATAATTCTCTCGTTTTAGATTAGCTACTTTTTACTCCACTTTACTGCAACAATAACTTCATTGCGCCTACCAAATAATTGGTAAGGAGGATTATATCCTAAATAACGGAAGTTACCATAGTATTCAATGTGTTGTATTTTTAGTGCCATTTCTAGTAATGAGGTTTGCTTTTTAATATCATCGTTTGACGCAAATCCACTGAACCGAATGGCTGCCACATATTCTTCGGGTGCAGTTTCAATAGTTACATCCGGGCTAATAGGTTTAGGTAAATTTGATTTGTGATAATTAGATGGCATCACAAAACTCATGGTTGATTTAGCATTGCTTATTTCCATATGCACAGGTGAAGTCATTGATATTTGTTTATTCTCATCATTGCCCCCAAAAATATATCTAGCTAGTTTTGAAAATCCAGAACTACCTAACTCTTTATAACTTTTAGCTGAAGAGGTAATTGTTGCCATGGTAGCTGAAGGATAGAAACGTATTTCAAAATCCTTTTCGGCTTGCACTACTTTGTAGGGTTGTATTTCAGCTTTTTGAGTTGCCATTGAGGTGTAAGTTTGAAAAACAATTAATAATATGATTAATACAATTCCAATGATAAAAGCTATTTTCATTCTTGAATATTATTTATAAGAATACTATCATTATTCACCACGTAAAATTATATTATTAAACCACCTAAAAAAATAGTTTTGGCGAATACGATAAGTACATCGTTTACTATTTTTAGATACCCCAAATCGCACGTGTCTGGGGCAGTGTAAAGGGGAGCGATTGTAATTTGAGTTTTTTAATACACAAAACACTAATTCTATCTTGATTCAAATATTAGTGTTTATTGATAAACAATTAGTACGAATGTAGTTTTTTATCTGAACTTTATATTCCCATTCTGCTACAATTTCACATCACATTTCAAACGAACATTTCAAATGCCCTCGTTAATTAAAACTAGGGCGATTGATATGCTCTAACTCATCCGTTACGCTGATTCTTTAGATTTGTCGTAGTTGTCAACGATTTTAAAAAGTGTTTCTGTATGTTTAAAAATGTCGTCTAAAGAACTGATTTCATTTTTAACTTCTTTCTTTTGTTCGTCAAGTGTTACGAAAAACTTTTTTGCTCCACTTAAATAAAGTCTACAAATTGTTTTTCTGTTATTGTCGTCTAGCAAGATTGCGAAGTATGATTGTGCGTCACGATATGTTACCCTAGTAGCACTGATTTTTTGTCGAAGAATTGTTTTAACTATCATAAAGCCTTCAAGTTCTTCGGGAGTTGTTATTACTTTTACTTCTTCTAATTTTGCTTGTTCTTCTGCTTGAATTGCTTCTTGCTGTTTAGTTGCTTCGTCTTCCTTAGTTAAAGCTGTCTTTAATCTTTCAGTAATAAGGTCGCTGATATGTTGTTGAATTGATTTTTTTGTCAAATTAGTGAACTGCTCCAAAACTTTAGCAGTTACTACACTTGGATATACTTTTTTTGCGAAATGTTTAACAAAGTCAGGGCTTGGATTTAGTAACTCTTGTTGCAATAAATGTTTAAGTTCATTGGTATATTTTAATTCACTTGCTGTATTTACAATACTTTCAGCGTCAAAAACAGACTTGTGGAATTTTTTAAGTTCTTCAATTTGATTGTCTTTAATCTCTGCAATATTGAACTCTAAAAATGGTTTCTCATCCATTTTGTTTGCGTCCACCAAGTCAGAATAAAAACGATATGTTATTCCGTTTGTTAGAAGTCCAAATTTTGCTTTAGAAACGTGGAAGTATCTTAATAGTTGTCCATCGTGAACGCTTAAATTTTCTCTCCAATGCTTACACTCTACTAAAATAGTTGGGTGTCCATCTCTAAAAATTGCATAGTCTATTTTCTCACCTTTTTTAAGTCCGATGTCCGAAACAAACTCGGGAACAACTTCGGTAGGATTAAAAACGTCATAGCCTAATGCTTGTAAAAAAGGCATTATAAAAGCATTCTTTGTTGCTTCTTCAGTTTGTATTTGGTCTTTGAGTTTTATTACTCTTTCACCTATTTGTTTTATTTGGTCTTTAAAGTCCATAATTTATTTTTGTAATTGTTAATGATTAAATGTATAATACTTTCCCTATTGCAAAGAAACTGAAATAATCCATTTAGATTTTTTATAGATTAGTGCTTCTATTTACAAATAGTTCTAGATGTGGCTGTAGCTCTTATATTCCCAGCGGTTGATGTGCTGGTCGTTGTCTTTCCGTCAACTGCATCAAGGTCTGCACCGCATGCTTCAAATGTTGTTGTTGTTGTTTGTGGATAACCAGGAGTGCTAACATTGACTGAGGTTGTAATTGTCTGAGTGCATGTCGCACACCTTTTGCAACCAATAAAAGACGCTGTGCTAAACAGCACAATTACGAATAAATACTTTTTTACTTTCTTCATTTTAATTTTATTTAAGAATGGCCCTACTCATTTGGCTTTTCAGTTCCGCCCCGTTTTTATAGTGGTCACTGGTCTCCACTTTTTGATTTTCATTTTAGTTATAGACTTTGCAATAACTTATTACAACTTCCCTAAAATTGAGATTTCTATTTTACATGCAAAGGAGCAAAAATTAATTTGGAAATTAGTAATTCACTTCCTTCATATACTTCACAATTATGCATTCTTTTATGCTTGGTTTCCAAAACCAAAGTATTCGAAACCGCTTACAAACATTATAAAATGTCACACCTAAAAGATTTCAAATTTTTTGTATTAAATAATAATTTGGTCCATTCCATTCTGCTACAATTTCGCAGAAGGTGCATTAAAGCTGAAAAAATTTAGTTTTTTTGTAACGAACTGTTTGTAAAAATTGGTCTTTTTAACTAGTATTAGGACTCCTCTGGAGCGCACTATTAAAAATAACACAATTGTATTTTTAAATAATAGATTTGAAAAATCTGAATCACGACTTACTGTTATGAAATATTAATGTGTTATCTAATCTTTCTTAAAATTGATAGGAAACTCCAATTTATCGCTACACTTATTATAAAATTAACATAGTAAGAATCGTTACTAAACAATATTGCAATACAATTTAATTTCGTTGTATTTTGCAATCCAAAATTAATGCAATGCAAAACATATTGATCATTGGTGCAGGGCGCTCAGCCACATACTTAATTGAATATTTACTTGAAGCAGCCGAAACAGAAAATTGGACTGTTACACTAGCAGACTCTGACCTAAGCTTAGCTCAAGAAAAAATTGCAAGTAGCAACCATGCAAAGGCAATTGAATTAAATATTGAAAACGAATTGTTGCGTAAAGAATTAATTTCAAAAGCAACTGTTGTTGTAAGTATGTTGCCTGCACACATGCACATGAATGTTGCTACTGATTGTGTAGCACTTGGCAAACACCTTGTTACGGCTTCATATGTTTCGACAGCAATGCGCGAACTAAATGATGATGCAATAAAAAATAATGTTTTACTGTTAAACGAAATTGGATTAGACCCAGGCATTGACCACATGAGTGCCATGCGCATTATTCACGAACTGAAAAACAAAGATGCAAAAATAACGTCGTTCAAATCATTTTGTGGAGGATTGGTTGCTCCTGAAAGCATTGATAATCCTTGGGGTTACAAATTTTCATGGAACCCACGCAACGTAATATTAGCTGGTCAAAATACTGCACAATATTTAGAGAATTCCGAATTAAAATTTATACCCTATAGTCGTTTATTTGCAACAGCCGAAACTATTGATGTAGATGATCTAGGTACTTTTGATGCATATGCAAACAGGGATTCGTTGAGCTACCAAGTGCCCTATGGATTAGATAATGTAGAAACAATTTTACGCGGTACTTTGCGCCAACATCCATATTGCAAAGCATGGAATGTGTTTGTTCAATTGGGCTTGTGCGATGACTCATACACTATAAATACTGAAAAATTAACCTACAAAAAATTAGTAGCATCTTTTTTACCCAATAATGATTTGTCATTAAATGATAAGCTAATAAAATATTGCGGTGCTGATATTGAAAGTTTAAGTCTTATTGAATACACAGGTATTTTAGAAGATTCAAAAATTAATTTACCACAAGGCACACCAGCTCAAATTTTGCAAGAGTTGCTTGAGCGCAAATTGAAATTGCAACCTCAAGACAAGGACATGGTAGTGATGGTGCACTTGTTTGAATATAAATTGCAAAATGTAAAAAAGCGTTTACAATCTTCGCTGGTTGTTACTGGAGAAAATAGTAAATACACTGCAATGGCAAAAACAGTTGGTTTGCCTGCGGCTATAGCCGTAAAGCAAATTATGCAAAACAAAATACAATTACGAGGTGTTCAAATTCCCATTGTGCCCGAAATATATAATCCAATTTTAGATGAGCTTGAATTGTTGGGTATTTGTTTTAATGAAAAAGAAACCGATTGTATTGTGTAGGGTTTTCGAACCAATTGCTTTTTGTTTTATTCTTAAATTACATCCAACAATTCGGCCATACGTTTTGCTTGGTGTTCACGACTAAAAAACATAGCCTTTTCACCCGTTAAATCGGCCTTTAATTTTATACCTTGTTCAAATAGTTGATGCGTTTTTTCTAAAAATGCAACTGTTTCTTCAACAGAGTTGGTGCAGGTTCCGCAGCCACTTGTATTTATTATTTTTTCAACCTCACCATTGTCCGATGGTGCAACCAACGTGTGTGTTCCGCTGCTTATATACTCGTATATTTTACTTGCAATAATGCCTTTAAAACCTTTCCAGGCAGGGTATAAAAGTAAATGACTACGTGCTTCAATTTCTAAAATTTTTTCTTTTTCTGTTCTTTCTGTGCATTCATAATAAGCTTCGTATCCTGACATCAACTCAACAATTCTAGCTTCCTGACTTTTATTAAAAGCTAAACCAGGAAAAAGAAGTTTAGCATTGGTAATGTTATTTTTATCAATAAATTTTTTAAAAGCTTCGCAAAACATTGAAATATCTTGTCCGAAATATAATTGACCAACATGGGTTACAGTAAAATTTTCGAAGGGCTTTAAATTTATGTAATTATCAAACTCGCCTATTTCAAAGCCATTGCTAATCCACTTTGGGGGCTTTCCAACAAATTTTGAGATGCCACTCACTAATGGTTCAGATACAGAAGTTACTGCACTAGCAGTTGAAACCCATTTTAGTTCCGATTTTATATCTAGCTTCCTTAATAGCTTAAACATTATTCCTGCTCTTGAAAACTCATCTATCTCGGAAGTTGTCCATGCATCTCTGTAATCAGCAATCCATTTAGTTTTATATTTTAAATTTAAAAGATAACAAAATTTGAAGGTTATAAATGGATTACCAGAAACAATTGCTTTTTTAATATCAGTGTTTTTAGCCATAAATTTTTCGGCAAAATCAAACATATTCCCATAAGGGATTAGATAATTAAAATAGCGTTGCATTGAAAACTCAATAAGACTGAGCGCTTTGCGAAACAATGTAAATTTAGTATCGCCATACTTTGTATATATCCTATCTCTTAAATTTGGAATATATGGAATCTGGTAAACTTCAAAAAACTCATTTTTAATATGTAAAATTTCTGTTGGTGTCGGTGCTGAAATATCTATCATATTCTTTATGCGATTATCCCAGCGTCGCGTAATTACAATTGGATAGTATCCGAATTTATTGAGATGTTTTGCTAAGGTGCTTATTCTTTCGGCAGCTGTAAGATTACAAGGAGGAAAGAAGTAAGAAATTATTAAAACCTTTTGCATAAAATTGAATTTATTTGTCAAATATATATTAATAACTAAAATTGAATAATTACATTTATCAAAATGGTTTTACAATATGAAGATTATTTTATTTAAAATATTAAGTTCTATTGGCGTTCTCAATTTTTTGAGAAAATCAAAAAAGAATGATTTAACTGTTTTGTCGTTGCACCGAATATCGGATGAAAATGATTTTTTTTTCGACCCTATCAATCCTACTTTATTTGAAGAGTTAGTTGTTTATTGCTTAAAACACTATTCTATAATTACGTTTAAAGACATTGAAAAACAAACCCCAAAACCTAAGCTCATACTTAGTTTCGATGATGGGTACTATGACTTTATTGAATTTGCAGTGCCCATATTAATGAAGTATAATGTACCATGCAACCACAATTTGGTGAATGCTTGCCTTCATCAAAAATCAATTATTTGGACACATAAACTCAATGATATATTTGGACACCTAAAAAGAGAAAACATAACTTCTGATAAATTTCTTTCGGATTTTAACGCTCAGTTCAATGGCAACTGGTGGGCTATGTATGCATCCGTTTTTCAATCAATGTTGAAAATGAAACGCGATGAAAGAGAAATACTTTTAATGAATTGGCAGGAATTGCACCAAATAAAAAGCAATGTAAAAATGATGAGCTGGGAGGATGCAGTAGATTGTCATCAAAAGTACAATGTTGAAATTGGCTGCCACACTTATAATCACGAGTCACTTTTATCTGTTACTAGCCATATTGATTTAGAAAATGAAATAGGAAAATCAATTGAAGAATTAGAAAATAAAATTGGATGTAAAGTAAATGTGCTTGCTCTACCAAATGGCCAACACAATGATGATGTAATAAAGTATGTGAAGCATAAAAATATTAAATACACACTTTTGGTTGATGATAAAACAACAGATCTAAAAAACATTTCAGACTCAGGAAATTTAATTAGTCGCATCAATCTCATAAACGAAAGCAAAGAGGAAATGTTGTTGCGTACCGAACTTTTTCACGCTAAACTAAAGCAATTAAAATGACGAACTACACATATAGAAAATTACAAACAAACGAGTTTCATTTGCTAGTGCCACTGATGAAAGATAGCTTTGGTGTTGAAGTAAATGTGAAATATTTTGAGTGGAAATTTGTGAACAATCCTGCAGGTTTTGTTGAGGGATTTATTGCACTTGACGAGACCAATGAAGTTGCGGCATATTATGGCGCAATACCAGAAAAGTATGTGATTGAAAACAAAGAGGTGACCATATACCAATCGTGCGATACCATGACGCACTCTAAGCACCGCAGGAAAGGTTTGTTTCAGAAGTTGGCCTTAGAGTGTTACGAACATTTAAGAAAAGAAGGAAAACTACTTGTTATTGGCTTTGGCGGTGGTCAATCAACACCTGGCTTTTTAAAGTTTGGTTGGGTGCACACATTTAACATGCGATACTATTTTTTCCCAAAAATATTGTCATTTTTTTCAATTTCTCAAGGCAAAAATATTGTTGAAATTACTGATTTAAAATCCATCGAAAACACAATAAAAAAGAGTAATGAAAGTGCGATTATTCATTCTCAAAAAAGTTTAGATGTTTTTAAGTGGCGTGTTTCAAACCCTAATTTTTCATATAAAATTATAGGACACAAAAATAATGGCAATGAAATTGACTCTTACTTATGCTATTATTTGTTGGATAATAAAATTGTAATTTTTGATTTTTATTTCCATGATGATACTGCTGCAAAACAGCTTTCGAATAGGGTAAAAAGTATCCTTAAAAAAGGATCACAAAAAGGTATCATTGCTTTTGTTCAAGAAAACTCATTGTATGCAAAATCATTGTCGAGAGTTGGTTTTATATATAACCCATTTAACAAAGGGCCTTTGTCAACCAAAGTGCCATTCATATTTTATTCAGATGATACTACCATGGAAAGATTTAATTCAAATGATAAGTGGCTCATCTCTTCATTTGACCATGATGCGATGTAGCTGAAGCAGAAAAAATTAAACAACAATCTTACCTTTTAGAATAACCTGTTCAATTAAATTGCTGCCAAAAGCATAAGGTATGAACTGATAATTCGGAATTGGTTTTGTAATTAAAATAGATGCTTTTTTTCCTACAGAAATGCTTCCATGTGTTGCGCTTAAATTCATTGCATAAGCACTATTAATTGTTGCTGCGTTTATGGCTTCTTCAGGTGTTATTTTATAGTTGATGCACAACATTGCCACCATCAAATTCATATTTCCGGTTGGGCTACTACCAGGATTATAATCGCTAGCAACTGCAACTGGCAAGCCAGCATCAATCATTTTACGTGCAGGCGGAAGTGGCAATGAAAGAAAATATGCTGCACCAGGTAAAACGGTTGGCATCGTAATGGAATTTTGTAAACATGCAATTTCATCGTCGCCCACATACTCTAAATGGTCAACACTTATGGCTCCAACATCAACACCCGCCTGAACACCACCATTATAGCTCAATTGGTTGGCGTGCACTTTTGGTATCAGTCCGTGCTTTTTTGCAGCTTCTAAAATTTGAATGGTTTCTACTTTCGAAAAATAATTTTCTTCACAAAAAACATCACAATAATCTGCTAATTTTTCTGCTGCTATTGCAGGTAACATTTCATCTATTATAAGTTTAATGTATTCAGTTTTTCTTCCTGCATATTCAACTGGCAAAGCATGAGCACCCAAAAATGTAGCCTTTATTTCAACCAACGAATTTTCTTTCATTCGTTTGATGACGCGCAACATTTTCAATTCGCTTTCAAGGCTCAAACCATAGCCACTTTTAATTTCAACTGCACCAGTGCCTTGTTTGATTATTTCATCCAAACGTATCATGGCACTTTCATACAATTCATCTTCGGTAGCTGTTGATAGTTTTTTTGCCGAGTTTAATATGCCTCCGCCTCTGGCAGCAATTTCTTGATAAGTCAATCCATTAATTCTATCCACAAACTCCTGCTCTCTACTGCCTGCAAAAACAATATGTGTATGACTATCACACCATGTTGGCAACACACATTTTCCGTCTGCATCAATCACATCCAAATCACTCCAATCAGTAATTCCTGGCCAATCATTCATCGACCCATACCCTATAATCAAATCATCTTCAATTGCCAACCAAGCATCTCCAATAACATTTAATTGTTTCATTTCGGCACCCGATTTTTTTGTTGAACCAGTTTCGTCAACACCTACTAATTGTTTGATATTTTTTATTAAAATTTTGCCCATAACTATTTGCCGTAAATATATAATTCTATCATGGAAATTTGTTACTTGATAAATCACATTTACAAATATGAAATAACATAAAAGCAATTAATTATCATTATCAATAATGAATTTTCACATTCAGGAAACATCAAAATTTTAGCTTTAAGACCGTTTTACAATAAAAATCCACAACATTATGATTCTTTGTGCTTTCGCACCCAAAAACACACTAAATTTTACATTACACAAGCCTTGATTTTTAATACAAAATCAAAGCAATTAAATTGTTAAAAACTTTCTTAAAAAGTACCTGTTTTTCGCAAGTTTTAATGCCTTCAAAGTGCTTTCTTTATCTATATTTACAACCCTTTGTAATAAATAGTAAATTATAATTAAAACAATGATAGAAGAAGAAAAAAACGAAGCTATTGCAAACGCAAATTATGGTGCCGATAGCATTCAAGTTTTAGAAGGATTAGAAGCGGTACGTAAACGCCCAAGTATGTACATTGGCGATACAGGCTTTAAAGGCTTGCACCATTTGGTTTATGAGGTGGTAGATAATAGTATTGACGAGGCACTTGCTGGCCATTGCGATACAATTCGTGTAACCATCAACGAAAACAATTCTATTTCGGTGATTGATAACGGACGTGGTATTCCAACCGATTGGCATGCAAAAGAAAAAAAATCGGCCTTAGAAGTTGTAATGACCGTGCTGCATGCTGGAGGTAAATTCGATAAAGATTCTTACAAAGTCTCAGGAGGTTTGCATGGTGTAGGTGTTAGTTGTGTAAATGCATTAAGTACACACTTACGTGTGATGGTGCATCGCAATGGGAAATTATTTACCCAAGAATATGAAATTGGTAAACCCATGTTTGATGTAAAAGAAATTGGAACTACCGATTATCGCGGTACTGAGGTTCATTTTCAGCCAGATGCTACTATTTTTACGACTACTGAATATTCTTTCGATACGCTTGCTTCTCGTTTGCGTGAGTTAGCTTATTTGAACCGTAAAATAACAATTACATTAACCGATAAGCGCGAAGCCAATGATGACGGCACTTTCCCTACAACTACTTTTTATTCGGAAGGTGGTTTAAAAGAATTTGTTACATATTTAGACTCTACACGCGAAAAAATTATTGACGAACCCATGTACATGGAAAGCGACAAAACAGGTATTCCTGTTGAAGTTGCGATGATTTACAATAACTCGTATTCCGAAAATATTCACTCGTATGTAAACAATATCAACACGCACGAAGGAGGTACGCACTTAGCAGGTTTCCGTCGTGGATTGACTCGTACCTTAAAAGCTTACGCTGATAAAACAGGCTTACTTACAAAACTTAAATTAGAAATTACAGGAGATGATTTCCGTGAGGGATTGACTGCTGTTATTTCCGTAAAAGTGCAAGAGCCACAGTTTGAAGGACAAACCAAAACCAAGTTGGGCAACAACGAAGTAATGGGTGCTGTGGACCAGGCTGTAAGCGAAATGCTGAACAATTACTTAGAGGAAAACCCTAAACAAGCTAAGATGATTGTTGACAAGGTTATCCTTGCTGCACAAGCCCGTAACGCTGCGCGCAAAGCCCGCGAAATGGTGCAACGTAAAAACGTTATGAGTGGTAGCGGATTACCCGGTAAACTTTCTGACTGTTCTGAAACTGACCCTGCGCAATGCGAAATTTACTTTGTAGAGGGCGACTCGGCAGGTGGTACAGCCAAACAAGGCCGTAACCGTGCTTTTCAAGCCATTATGCCTTTACGTGGCAAAATCTTGAATGTTGAAAAAGCAATGATGTATAAGATTTTTGAAAACGAAGAAATCAAGAATATCTTTACTGCACTAGGCGTTACCATTGGTACCGAAGAAGACAGTAAAGCATTAAACGTTGCTAAATTACGTTACCATAAAGTAATTATCATGACGGATGCCGATGTGGATGGAAGCCACATCACAACATTGATTCTAACTTTCATGTTCCGTTACATGCGTCAGTTAATCGACAATGGATATATTTATATTGCTACTCCCCCACTCTATTTGGTAAAGAAAGGAAAAGAAGAGCGCTATTGCTGGACAGAAGACCAACGCTTACTTGCAGTAAAAGAAATTAGCGGTGAAAAAGAAGGGAGTGCAAACATTCAGCGTTACAAAGGTTTGGGTGAGATGAACGCTGAGCAATTGTGGGAAACAACAATGAATCCGCAAAAACGTACTTTACGTCAAGTTACTATTGATAGTGCTGCAGAAGCAGACCACGTATTTAGTATGTTAATGGGTGATGAAGTTCCTCCTCGTCGCGAGTTTATTGAGCGTAATGCAAAATATGCAAAGATTGATGTTTAATTATTATTTTAATTGATAACAAGAAGGCCGCTAATATTGAGTTAGCGGCCTTTCTATTTCAAAACCATTTAGTTTGTCAATTCTCCTGCAATATTTTGTAGGAGCATTTTCTTTATGGTTTCCTTACTTTTATAATTACCAAGTAAATACATCAATTTTGTAATTGCTGCTTCAGTAGTAATATCCGAACCGCTAATTACTCCAATACTTGCAAGTTGTTCGCTAGTTTCATATCTACCTTGTATTACACTTCCGGCATTACATTGGGTTACATTGTAAATTATTTTTCCGCCTTTAATTGCCGATTTAAGTAAATTAATAAACGCTTCATCATTGGGCGCATTGCCACTTCCAAAAGTCAACAAAACAATTGCCTCTATTGATTTTGACGCTAACACCGTTGAGATTAATTCATACGATATACCCGGAAACAAAGTTAGTATTGCTACATTATTATTCAGCTTAGTTTTAATTTCAAATTTACTTTTTGATGCCTTTTGAAGTACAGAATAGTTGTAATCTATATGCACGCCAGCCTTTGCTAAGTAACGGTAGTTCGGCGAATGAAAGGCATCAAAATGTTCAGAATTAAACTTGTGTGTTCTATTACCTCGGTACAATTTATATTCAAAATAAATACATACTTCATTAATAATTGCTTTGCCTAATTTCTTAGTTGATGCAATTTCAATAGCAGTTATTAAATTCTCTTTTCCATCGGTACGTATTGTTCCTATTGGCAATTGAGAGCCTGTTAGAATTACTGGCTTGGTTAAATTATGCAACATAAAACTCAATGCAGAAGCAGTATATGCCATTGTATCTGAACCATGAAGTATCACAAAACCATCAACCTTGTTGTAATTAGCATAAATAATTTTGCAAAGTTTTTCCCAAATATTGGGATGCATATTTGATGAGTCAATTGCCGGCGTAAATGACAAAACGTCAATGTTTACATTAAAATTTTTAAGTTCTGGTACTTGATGAAGCAAATGCTCAAAGTTAAATGGAACCAAAGTACCTGTTTGAGTATCCTTAACCATACCGATGGTTCCACCAGTATAAATTAGCAAAACAGTATTCCGTTTCGCCATATTAATTGTATTTGTTATTGATGTATCGGCTTAAAGATTGCAAAGCTTCAGTATCAGAAACCCAAGCTTTTTTAGTTTGTAAACTATCTAAATATGACTTAGCAATATTTAAATCAGCACAAAAGTTTAAGTTATTTATTTCAATATTAAACTCATCTGTATTGCCACCAAATAATTGGCTGATGAAAAAGTATTTATCACTAAAACCTATAATCTTCTTCAAATCTTTTCCTACCATTTCATTTGTTTGTTGCGTATTTGCAGGTTGGTTAACTACTGCTGTAACTGGCGTTTCAGTAACAATTGGTTCGGAATTAGAAAAAACAATTGGTTCATATAAATCTGGTTTTTGCACTTCAGACTCAGTAGGTTTTACATCATCTTTAAATATATTTTCAACATTGTTGTTCAGTTTCTCTTGAATGTGAGGTGTTACCAAAGGCGTTGGTATTTCAGCTGCGTTAATAATAAAATTTTCTTCAGGCGTTTCATCATCACCGTCGTTAATGTCTATATCAATTTGCTTATGCTCTTCCATATAATGCAAATGATTGAAAACAATTGATTTTTCATGCAGTTTTCTAATCTTAGCTGTAATTAATTCCAATTCAATACTCGGAATGCGCACCTCTTCGGCAATATTATCATAGTGCAACTTAATACTCCTGATAAGGACTTCTATTTCCTTTCCAATTTCTTTTTTGTTCATTTGCAACTGTTTCATCTGCATACTTAAAATATTTTATTGTTCAACAATATTGTTTGAAGATACTTTTTTTAGCGATGCGAAATTAATAATAATGTTTTTAGAAAATTCTCAATATCATCAAAAAAAGAAGGGTTGGATTGAAGTTGTATGTGGTTCTATGTTTTCGGGTAAAACCGAAGAGTTAATTCGTAGGATAAAACGCGCACAATATGCCAAACAAAAAATTGAAATTTTTAAGCCAAGTGTTGATAGCCGCTACCATGAAGAAGATGTGGTAAGCCACAATGCCAACTCTATATCAAGTACTCCTGTGGCTCATTCATCGGCTATTTTGCTTTACGCTGATGGTGTTGATGTGGTAGGCATTGACGAGGCACAATTCTTTGACACTGAATTAGTGCAAGTATGCAATACGCTTGCAAACCAAGGCATAAGGGTAATTATTGCTGGTTTAGATACTGATTATTTAGGCAAACCTTTTGGCCCAATGCCAGCATTGATGGCAATTGCCGAGTATGTAACTAAAGTACATGCTATTTGTGTAAAATGCGGAAGTTTGGCAAATCACTCACATCGTACCACAACCCAAATTGGATTAGTTGTACTTGGCGAAACAGATAGCTATGAGCCACTTTGTAGAGATTGCTTTCATGAAAGTTTTAAGAAATGATAAAGTAATTTTTTCAATTCAAGTAATGTAGAACTAGAAATACTATAATGCATTGTTGGTAACTTATTTTTTAATAAATTTTCTATTTACATTGTTTATCCTCACAAAATATACTCCCTCAGCAAAACTGCTCACATCAATAGTTTCCAAAGCATTGCAATTTTGCTTAGAGAAAACAGTTTCGCCTAAGGTGTTTTGGATTGTTAAAGAGTAGTTTGTAGGTGGTAGATAGTATATATTCAATTGGCTGGATGCTGGATTTGGATAGCAACTGACATTAACTTCACCTATATGCATTTTTGGAGTTAACCTCGTTAAAATGGATTGATATTCATAAGCACCCACATCAACATTTGTATCATAAATACGTGCATTGCCTAAAATATCAGACAGTTCTGTTACAACCGAAGAATTGCCATTATTGATGCATGCAGATGATCCCAACAATGTCCAATCGGCCAATGTAGCATCTGCTGTTACCCATGCAGTATCAGTAGGATTTACAAAGCCAGGAATAGTATCAATATTGTTTTGGTAAATCATTCCTTGCAAATTGTTATTTAATAAACCAATTCCTGTTTGCCCGCTATCTATATCGCAATTTAAGA
>Ga0214921_10004260_pt1 | contig 21200 bp, 19 predicted proteins | sample LL1505_MetaG_FD_177992 | JGI IMG/M metagenome (GOLD analysis project Ga0214921, IMG submission 177992) | Freshwater microbial communities from Lake Lanier, Atlanta, Georgia, United States - LL-1505 | ecosystem: Environmental > Aquatic > Freshwater > Lake | place: USA: Georgia | collected...
ACGGTGGCTCGCCGGCTTGTCACTCTGGGCGAGGTGGCGAGAAAGGCGAACCAAAAACATCTGGACTCTCGGCCCCCTGTGGAGAGGGCCTGCTTTGACGACATGGAGTCGTCGATTCACACCAAACTAAAGCCGGTTTCGATCCCCATGGTGGTAGAGGAAAAAACTCGTGAAATCATATCCTTGCGTGTCTGCAGCATGCCCGCAAAAGGGGTCCTTGCCGAAAAGAGCCGCAAAAAATACGGACCCAGAAAGGACGAGCGCCGGGAGGCCCGGCTGGAGGTGCTCAGGACTCTTGGCCGCGTTGCGGCGCCGGGCCTCGTCGTGACATCGGACAAGTGCCCGCATTATCCCGCGTTGATCAAGCTCGCCCTGCCGGACGCGAAGCATGTGGTCGTAAAAGGTCAGCGGGGCTGCGTCGCGGGCCAGGGGGAACTAAAAAAAATCGGGTTTGATCCACTCTTTTCCTTCAACCACACAGCGGCGATGGCCCGCGCGAACATCAACCGCCTGATCAGGAAAACTTGGTGCATCAGTAAACGCATGGACCGGCTGCAAGACCACTGGGATCTTTACATCTGGTTTCACAATCATTATTTGCTGAAAAATCCGGCGAATAAAAAACCACCGGGAAAGGTCCCGCGGCTCAAACTTCTGGCCGCATGATCCACAATGAGTGGGGGCAGTTTATAAAAGGCAAAATAGCCCGAGGCTTACAGGGTCTGCGGGATGAAATCTCATGTTTGAAACTCCCGTGTCAGATGCCGCGGGTCAAGCCACCGTCCACAGCGATCTGTTGGCCTGTGATGTAGCTGGCTTGGGTTGACGCAAGGAATGCCACGAGGCTGGCCAGTTCCTCCGGCCTTCCCATCCGCTGGGCAGGAATTTCCCGCGCGGTTTTTTGCATTTCTGCATCCAGTGTCGATCCTTCACGCTCAGCCCTGGCCGCCCGCAGCGCCTCGATTCGCGCCGTGTGAATGACGCCTGGCAGTACCGTGTTGACGGTAACGTTGTCGCGCGCGACTTCCCGCGCGAGAGTCTTCGAGAAAGCTGTCACGGCCGAACGCATGGAAGATGAAACCGCCAGGTGATCGATCGGTTCGACGACGCTGGTTGATGTGATCGTAATGATCCTGCCCCATTTTTTCTCGCGCATGGCTGGCAGGAGCTTTTGTGTGAGCGACGCCGTGCTCATGAAAAGTTGCTCAAAGCCCGATCGCCAGGCCTCCTGCGATGTCGTGGCGGCAGGCGACGGCGCTGGACCTCCGACATTATTGACGAGGATTTCGATCCCGGCGGACATGTTTTTAAGATGGTCTGTGAGCGTATCCACGCCTGCAGATGTCGAAAGATCACAAGCAAAAGTCAATGGCGTCCTGCCGGTGAGTCCTCTGATTTTTTGAGCGGCGGCAAAAAGTTTTTCTTCCGAACGGGAAACGATCATGACTTCGGCTCCCTCGCGACAAAACGTCTCCGCCACCGCGTAACCGAGCCCGGAGGATCCTCCGCAAACGAGCGCCTTCTTGCCTGTGAGTCCCAGGTCCATGATCTCAAACTCCCGCAACTGTGATCGTCTTGTACTCGGAAAAGAAATCAAGGCTCCATCGTCCGCCTTCGCGGCCGATACCACTGCGTTTCATGCCACCAAAGGCTGTGTGGAGGTCGCGGATGAACCAGCCGTTGATCCAGACCATACCCATGCGGACCGATCGCGCGAACTTCTGTGCCCGCGCGCCATCCCGCGTGTAGACGCTGCAGGACAATCCGTAGGGGACACCGCTCGTGAGGGCGATGGCTTCTTCCAACGTCTTGAACGTCTGAACAGTCAGCACCGGACCAAAAATCTCTTCCTGGATGAGACGCGAATCCTGCGGGACATCTGCGATCACGGTGGGTTCATAGAATGCCCCATTTGCCAGATGTGATGGCAACCCAGCCGGGATTTTTCCTCCGCACAGGATCTCGCCAACGCGTTCGCCACGCGCGTACTCGACAAATCCGGCAACCTTGTCGCGATGGTCGTTGGCGATCAAGGCGCCCATGGTGGTCGTGTCATCCAGCGGGTCGCCAATTTTGATTTTTTTGACGTTTTCCAGGAGTCGGTCGATCACTTGTGTCGCAATTTTTTCATGGACGATGAGTCGCGATCCCGCGAGGCAAATCTGTCCCTGGTTTCGGAACGCCGCACGACATGCCGCCGGGACCGCCAAATCCAGGTCGGCGTCATCGAAAATCACGCTGGCACCCTTGCCGCCCAGTTCAAAAGACAATTTCTTCAACCCGTCGGCCGCGTCACGCATGATCGCCGAGCCCGTGGTCGTCTCTCCCGTGAACGAGATCGCCTTCACTCCGGGGTGGCGTACGAGGGCCTCGCCGGCGCTTTTCGCGCCAAATCCGTGGACCAAGTTGACGACCCCTTCGGGGATCCCTGCCTCGCCAAGAAGTTCACACAAGAGTGTGGCCGTGAGTGGCGTCAGTTCAGCCGGCTTCAGGATGACGGTATTGCCTTGCACGAGAGCCGGCGCAAGTTTCCACGTGGCAAGATAAAGGGGCAGGTTCCACGGAGTGATCAGACCCGTGACTCCGAGAGGCTCGCGAATACTCGTATGCTGGGATCCGTCTTCTCCCGTCCAGCTCTCGAAACTTTGGTGCGCGGCCAGATCCGCGAAGAAATGGAAGTTCTTTGCAGAGCGCGGGATGTCCCCATTCAGCGTTTCAGAGTATGACTTGCCGGAATCCAGTGATTCCGCCAGCGCCAGCGTTTCGACATTGGCCTCGATCAGGTCTCCGACGCGACGCAGGATCCGCGCACGGTCCTGGGGTGAAGTGCGGCTCCACGGGCCTGCCGCGGCCTTTTCGGCGGCCGTTACGGCGGCGTCGACCTCGCTGGCTCCGCCCGTCGCGACTTCAAACCAGCTTTCGTCGTAGGCAGGCAGTATCTTTTTAAAGGCTTCGCCGCCCGCGCTGTCAACGTACCGGCCGTCGATGAAGTGCCGACAACGGTCTGGAAGGACCTGTTGTCTCAGGAATTCCTTGCGGTCACCCTTGTTGTGCTTGCAGCCTGATCCCATGATCTTTTCTTTCTATGACTTGGCTATCGCTTTCATTTCGATGAAATTGAGCCCGGGTAACTGGCGAACGGCCACGGTCGTCCGGGTCGGGGTTGCCCTACCCTCAAAAAACTTGTTCCAGACTTCATTCATGGCGTCGAAGTCGTTCATGTCGGTCAGAAACACATTGACGTCGACAATGTGGCTGCGGTCACACCCTTCGGCCTTCAGGGCTCGCTCGATGTTGGTCAGGACACCCAGTGCCTGGGCGCGGATGTCGTAAGAGGCCACGGTCCCATCCGGATTCAAGGTCAATCCCGCATAGGTGTTGGTCTGGGGATTACGGCATCCTTGGCCGGCTACAAAAATCAGCCCGCCGGCCCGTCTGGTATGGACATAATTGGCCAAAGGTTTGGTCAGTTGGCTCATGAAACAGATTCCTCCCGGATAAAGAATTGACTAGCACGGCATCAGATCACGGGCCAGAGCCTCTTCGAGACATGCCACGTGATTCAGCGCGGCTTCCGGCGTTATTTTCGTAAATCGAACCTGTTCGCCCGGCATCAGCCAGGCCAGTCGACGCAGCCCGGAAAAGGCCACTGTGGCGACCCTCCGGTATCCGCCCGTGACGGGGCCATCAGGCCCGACGATCACAGGATCCCCGGATGGCGGCAGCTGTATGGCTCCGTAAGTCATTGGTTCTGGAGCAATTTCCCGACCGCCCTTGATTTTTTGCGCGCCCTGGCAGCGGATTCCGCGCCGGTCCGATGCGGGCAGGATCCTGAACGTCTGGTCCGTGAGTTGAATCTCTGCGTCTGCCCAGGACAGGGGTACATCAGGCTTGGTTTTGATCCGGATGAGGCTTTCCGTTCGCAGCCGAAATCGCGATGGTTCATCTCCATCCGACCTGACAGCGAAATAGATCCGGCTGGTTCCGCCAAGGCGTCGCAGGTCGACCGTTTCGCCGGCCGGCACTGGAATCGACTCCCACACGGGCAGGCCGAGATGACCTTCCGGGGCCGCCAGGGCGATCAAGATGTTCTGGTTGGCCTTGAGGACAGGTCCTGTGAGTGTGCATTCCATCACTGGGGCATTCCGCGGCAGTCCGAGGATCCGGTTCAGCACGGCAGAGGCATAAGGATCCATGGGGACGGGCTGCGTCACCATGGCGGCGGCTGGCTTGATGATCTCAAACAAACTCAACGAGGTCTCCCGTTTGCCAGATGCCCGTGCCAGTTGCCGGATCAAGAAATGACAAGGACGTTTCACCGATCAGATTCCAGCCTCCCGGACCTTCCTGCGGGTAAATTCCGCAGTAGGACCCACCGAGAGCGACGGACCCGGCGGGGACTTTCGCGCGCGGGGTTTCGTGGCGTGGCGCATCAATGGCCGGAGATCCTGGCATTGGTTCAAGATAGGCAAAACCTGGTTGAAACCCGGAAAAGGCAACGAACCAAGTGGTTGCCTGGTGGCGGCGGACGATCTCTTCCAGGGTGCATCGGTTCAGGCGCGCAAGACGCTCGAGGTCGTGCGTCATCAGGGGATCACATCCGTATCGGACGGGGACGGTGAATTTTGATGATGCGTTGGTTTCAGCCTCGATTTTTTTTGGCGAATCAACGACCAGAGCCTCGATCCAGGCTTCAGTTTTCCGTTGCAAAGAGGTGGGGTCTTTCAGCAGTGGCTGGGTGCGTGGATCCCACAGGAAATGAACGGCGTGCGCGCCCTGGGTCACGATGGACCCGCTGGGCCCGTCGCTCTGCGAAATCTTCCGGCGCAACCCGGGCGTCAGGGCATCGGGTGGCATCAGGATGCGAAGTTCGCGTTCGGACAGCCACTGGATTTTCATCGCGGTGATTTCCTGCTTCATCTGTTGCCGCGCCTTCGGTTAAGAACTTTCTCTAACCTATGATGAAACAGCAGCCTTTAAAAATTGATTTCTACGACCGCCCGACCCTGGAAGTGGCGCGGGATCTGATTGGTTGCACGCTGGTCCGTCAGATTGAATCAAGGGTTTTGATGGCGCGCGTTATCGAGACCGAGGCCTACATTGGAGAAGGCGACAAGGCATGCCACGCCTCGAAGGGAATGACATCGAGGACCAAGGTCATGTTTGGCCGTCCGGGTACGGCTTATGTATATTTGATATACGGGATGTACCACTGCCTTAACTTCGTCACGGAGCGCGAATGCTTTCCCGCGGCGGTGTTGATTCGTGGACTGCAGCCAGTCGCTGGATTTGACGCCCCCCTGAAGAACTTGTCTCCGGCGAAAAAGCGGATGTTCCTGAATGGTCCGGGCCGTCTGTGTCGGGCTCTGGAGATCACTCGCGAGCACAATGGCCTTGATGTAACCCGCGCAGGAGCCTTGTTTGTGATGCCGCGGGAAACGGATCCCGGGACGATCATCCAGACACCTCGCATCGGTGTGGATTACGCCGGCGATGATGCCCTGCTCCCCTGGCGCTTTGTCTCCCCGTCATTCTGAGCCCGCGTCATTCTGAGCCGAAGGCGAAGAATCCTCTCCGAACACGTGTATAAAAAAACCCCGGCTTTCGCCGGGGTTCTCTTTTCGCGTTTTCCGCTTCTTTTAGAAGTGAGCGGTTGCGCCCAGGCCGAGTTCGCCTTCGGAGCCGGTCTTTTCAGTGCCAGCTGCGTTGGTGAACTTGCCAGAGGTCATGCGGTAAGCAACGTACGGGGTCCAGTTGTCACCGAAGTTCTTGAAGGACGAACCGACGCTGATCTGGGTCGCGTTGTCATCCCACTTGCCGGTCGTGTTGGTCTTGGACTCCGTGCCGCCGTTGACGTCTTTGTCGGTGCGGTTGAAGGAGTTGAACCACAGGAACGGAACCATGGAGCCCATGTCCTGCTCTGCGCGAAGCGTCATGGTGTTGTAGACAGCAGCCTTGTCAGACGTGCCGACTTTCTCGAATGCCGAGTTCGCGCCGTAGTCGAACGTGAGGGCGGTTGCACCGAAGTTCGCGCGAGCGCCAACGTTCCAGAAGCTCGAGTGGTTGAGGTCGTACTGACCATACTGGATCATCGGCTTGATGGAACCGAACTCACCAGCGTACTCGAGGATCGCGGCAGGCTGCTTGTGTGACGTGTTGTAGTTCGCTTCTTTCACCGTCGTCGTTGTCGCGTCATCCATGACGTCGTTGACGAGCTGAACCGTGATGTTGTGGCTGGAGTTCGGCATGTAGTGCAGGCTCAGGCTCGAAGCATTGCGATCGAACGCGAGCGACTGGATGCGATCGCCCCAGACGTTGCTGAAGCTGTTGTCCCAGTTGCTGTAACCGCCCTGGCGGACGTAGTCACGACCCATGGAGACGCTCAGCATGTCGGCGGCCTTCCAGTTTGCGACGGCGAGATCAACCATGGAGTCGCCCATCGGGCTGAAGCGCAGGTTGAGTGAGGTGCGGTCATTCAGCTTGCCTTTGAAGCCGAACTTGACGTCATCGACACCGAGGACGGTCGTCGTGGAAGCCTTTCCATCGTCTTCGATCTTGGCAAGGCCGTCGTCGTTGTAGGTCAATTCCGAGCGGAATTCACCGTAGACGTCGAACTTGGCGCCAGCGTTTGTTTCACCCATGGCAGAGGTCGCAACAGCAACGCCAGCCACAGAAGCCATAATGTTACGGATGTTCTTTACAAGCACAGTATTACCCTCCAAGAAAATTTAGGACCTATGCTTTATAAAAAAGTCTAAATCATTCGTTATCGAATTCCAAGACTTACAGTTGGGCTTGCTAATTTGGTAAAAATTTGATGCTAAAAAAGTGCTGCTTAAATTTTTACCCTTCGATTCTTTCGATCCTGAATAAACCCTTCTTGTTGATAACGAGGCGGATGCTCTCAAATGTGGATCGCTCAGGGCCTTTAACGCGTCCGATCTGCGAGTATTTGAGGATAAGGTCAAGGTGATAGACCTTGGGCATTTTCATTTCCACGAGCCGCCCCTCCGTGTCCAGCATCTCAGTGCCATGCAAGGGATCGTCCAACTTACCGAGGAAGGCCTCGATATTCAGCCGAAGGATGTCGTGAACCGCCCGCAGAGGATAGGTGTGACTGCGCAAGATGTTCGCGTTCAAGTCGATCAATTTCCTGTAATGGATGGCCTCGCCAGCGTCCTCCTCTGACATCAATCCTTCCGGATCAAAATTTCCGCGCAGTCCACGAATCTCGCTGGGAAGCCTGTCGGGATGGACAAATCGTGTGAATTCCGAGATCGATCCGAGGACCCAACGTTCGCCAGCTGAGTTCGTATAAAGGATGCGTTCACTGTTGTCCGGTATTGAGCGAAGCAGGCTCGACCTGAAATAGCTCCTGCCAAGTTCCTTGATGCGATCCTTCAGTACGTACGCAAGTATCAGGGCGACCACGATGACCGTGGTGCCGCTACCCAGCGAATTCAACGGGCTGGTCGGTTGCGCGGACGCTTTGATCCTGATCAAGATCTCGGTACTGACGGCCCAGAAGGCAGCCACACCGGCCGCTACCATGGCGCCGAGTTGCTGCTGGAAAGTGAAAAGTGGCCGGGTTCTGACGTCCAGATAAAGCACTTGCCATACCCGCCGCTTCAGGACTCCTCGCCGGAAAACGTAACGTTCGACGGTCAAGTCGTCGCTGGCACGCGTGATCCATCCGTAAGATTTACGGATGCTGTACCAGTGGTCAAAACGGGCGTAGGCCGCCAGTTTTCGCTCCAACCCGTCAAGTTGCGGAATTTTTTCTTTTTTTTGCAACATGTCGAGTGTTTTTGAAAGTTTGGTCAGTCCGTCCCGGATCCGGTACGTGCAGTATTCGTCGACCACTTTCAATTCCCGGTGAACATGATCGTGGCCTTCGCGGTCGAGCTGCCCTGCGTGTTCCATCAGTCGTCGCCATGTGCGCATGATCGCGTGCATTCGGTCCAGAAACTGCGCGGTGTCCAGGCAGGCGAGCTCGACCTCGCCCAGACATGGATCGGTGCGCTCACGCATGAGTCGTTTGACGGCCTTCCTGATTTTTTTTGACCTGCGCTCAACCCGCCTGAGGTAGTATCCGGCTAGAGCGCAAGCGAATATCCTGGCCTCGGCAACAACTTCCCGCTCGGGAATGGAATGTCGGTCCTCCCCGACTTCTTGAAGGTATTTGGCGATGATCTTGACCGGTGAACGGCCTTCACTGGCCTCGTCGCCGATCAACTGACCGAAAGTCAGTCGAGGTTCGCGCAGGCGGATCAGCGGGCGCAGGTCTCCATAGAATCTCTCCTTGGGGTAAGTAGCCGGATTGATACCCATCTGCCGTGGAAAGAAAATATACGCCTCGACCTGATAGCGGAGATTTTGGCGCGCGAAGTGTTTTCGGGGTAGCAGTGGATAGTCGAATACTGTTTCCAGCTGCGACCGGTCGTGAACCGCGATGGAGGACTTGATGAAGGCACCATGGTCCTCATGACGCGACCTTCTTTTTTTTCTGGCATGGCCTGGGGAGGCTGATGGATTATTGTCCGGTTGGGGGGATCTTTCGTCGGCGGGGGGATTGTTGGCGGATTTGAGTTTACTAAATCCCATCCTGTTCCCAGCCTGTTGAGCCGCTATTTTCGACGTGCTTGCGGCCAGTGTCGGTCAGATATCGACCACGCGGCCCACGGGCCAGAAAACCCCGGTGTACCAGATAAGGTTCGTAAACCTCTTCCAGTGTGCTGCGATCCTCATTCAAGGTCGCGGCCAGGGTTTCGATGCCAACGGGACCGCCATCGTACTGGTGATACACTGTTTTAAGGATCATGCGGTCTACCCGGTCCAGCCCGCACGGGTCCATGCCTTGTCTTAGTAACGCGTCGCCGGCGATCTGACTGGTAACTACACCGGAACCGTGCACTTCGGCGAAATCCCATACCCGGCGGAGCAACCGGTTTGCGAGGCGCGGAGTCCCGCGCGAACGACTCGCGATCTCCATCGCGCCAGCCTCTTCAATCTGCATGCCGAGGATGCCCGCGCTGCGTCGCAGAATCTTGCAGAGGGCACTCTCCGAATAGAATTCCAGTCTCTCTTGAATGCCAAAACGACCGAGAAGTGGGCGTGAAAGCAGCGAAACGCGCGTTGTCGCGCCCGCCAGAGTGAAGGGAGCGACATCCATCCGGACGGTCCGTGCCGAGGGCCCCTGACCGATCATCATGTCGATCGCAAAATCCTCCATGGCGGAGTAGAGGATCTCTTCTACCTTGATTGACAGCCGGTGAATTTCATCAATGAACAGAAGGGTTCCGGGTTGCAAGCTGCTCAAGATCCCCGCCAGATCTCCCGGCTTATCGATAGCCGGTCCGCTGGTGCTGACAAAGGGTACACCCAGTTCGTTCGCGACAATTTGCGCCAAGGTTGTCTTCCCCAATCCCGGCGGCCCGTGAAGAAGAAGATGGTCAAGAGGCTCTCCGCGACGCTTTGAGGCCGCGACGTAGATTCGCAGGTTTTCTTTTACGGATTCCTGACCGGGATAATCATCGAAGGTCTGCGGGCGTATGCCGGGCGCCAGGGTATCAACGCGATCGTCCTCGTCGCGCTTTTTGACAGAGGCCAGGCGCTCGATCTGAACCTGTTCCTTTGACGCGGATCCGACCGGCGAACGTTCACCTCTGTTTTCCATGGTCTTACCATCCTCTGAGTTCAGCGAGGGCTCCCCGGATCAGTGCGGTCAATCCGTCCTTGCCGGTGAAAGTGGCTGTGTCACTCTGGTCTTTGTCATACTGATTTTTCCAGACCTTGCCGAGTGCTTGAGTGACATCTTTATCCTTGAACCCCAGGTTTTCAAGCGCTGACTGGGCGTCTGCCAGAAGCTGGCCGCCAGTATCCGCGGACGGCTCCATCGCGGCGAAAATATCCATCGGCGCTTGCGAGCGCGACATTGCAGTTGCTCCACCGCGTGCGGCCGCAAGGGCGGCTGGACGGGACTTCAAATGTTTTTCAATCTTTGGCTTCAGCTCAACAGCGAGACGTTCAGCCAGCCTCTTTCCAACCCCTGGTACCGACTCGAGCATTTCTTTCCGTCCCTCGAGAACGGCGGCAAAAATCTGGGCTGGCTGCAGGGTTCCAAGGATGGCGAGGCCGATTCTGGGACCTACACCGGATACGGAGCAAACAATGTTGAATAGCTCTTTTTCCTCAACGGTGCTGAAGCCAAAAAGCTTGATCGCGTCTTCCCGCACATGAGTTTCAATCCAGGCGGTCACGGTTTGTCCATGACCACCGATAGAGCATAGCGAGGACAAAGGCATTTCGACGCCGTATCCAACGCCGTTGACGTCAATGACGACCCGGGATGAGTCCTTTTGTACAACGGTGCCGCTGAGGCGCTCAATCATGGTATTACTCCTTTAGTTCTGGTCTTCGCTCGTGACTTCCGGTTCCACGCGAGCATTCAGTCGGATTTTCAATTCTTGAAGGTCTTTCATCAGGCGCAAAGTGACACTCGCGTTCTCTTGCTGGTCCGGTTCGCTACCAAGGCGGTTGTGGATCTCGTTTGCCTTGCCCAACATGGCGTCCACGCTGTCAATGTCATCACGGGTCAACCGTGACAACCCTGCCGCCATGTCATTGAAGTGGCGAATCACGTATTTGAGGTCATCGGTGGCACGAACGCGCAAGTGCGCGTTGAAATCCCCGCGACCAGTCTGACGCATGGCACGGATCAGGGCATACAAGGGCCCCGCGATCCGGTTGGTCATGATGAGTCCGAGTATGAAGACGCTGAAGATGTTCATCACCAGTGCCAGGATCATGACCAGAAGAATCGGCCACGGCAAAAATCGAGGGATGACGAGTATCTTGAAGACGTAGAGCGGAAGCAGGATGAAAAAGGTGGTAAGGCAAGTCGTCAGCGTCCCGACCATGACAGCAGCGCCCGTGTAACGCAGCTGCAAGTCGCGATTGACGACAATCATGCGCTTGGTTTTGGTAGGCACCTGCTTTGGTGACAGGGAACCTGTTTCGCCCGTTGTCGACATGACGCACTCCCTTGCGTACTGGTCCGACGAAGTAATGGAAACTACGGCCGATCAGGACCGCAGCGCGTCCACCTTGTCGGTCCTTTCCCACGGGAATTCGCTGCGGCCAAAGTGACCGTACGAGGCCGTCGGAAGGTAAATCGGGCGCAAAAGGTCGAAGTGCTCGGTGATTGCGCGCGGGCGCAATGGGAACACCTTCCGGACGAGGTCCGCCAGGTCTTTTCCGGAATACCTCGAGGTTCCGTAAGTATCGACGAACACGCTCACTGGATCTGCGACACCAATGGCGTACGCGACTTGCACGAGGCATTTCTTTGCCAATCCGGCCGCCACCAGGTTCTTCGCAATATAACGTGCCGCGTAGGCGGCCGAACGGTCGACTTTGCTCGGGTCTTTGCCTGAGAAAGCACCTCCGCCGTGCGCGCCGTGACCACCGTAGGTGTCAACGATGATTTTGCGACCAGTCAGGCCGCAGTCGCCCTGCGGGCCACCGACAATGAAACGACCGGTCGGGTTGATATGGTACGTCGTGTTCTGGAGCAATTCTTTCGGGATCACTTTCTTCACGCACGACTCGATGACGTATTCCTTGAGCTGATCGTGAGATACGTCAGGCGAGTGTTGTGTCGAGACGACGACGGTATCGACCCGGTGCAACTTGCCTCCGCGGTACTCCACAGTAACCTGGCTCTTCGCGTCGGGACGCAGGAATTTTACGTCATTTGCGCGGCGCAGATGGGAGAGCTTCTTGAGCAGCTGGTGGGAGTAACTGATCGTCGCAGGCATCAATTCAGGGGTTTCATCGCAGGCGAAACCGAACATCATGCCCTGGTCACCGGCGCCCTGTTCTTGATGAAGGCCTTGACCCTCGGTGACACCGATGCTGATGTCTTCCGATTGCTGGCCAACCGCCATGATCACGCCGCAGCTTTTCGCGTCGAATCCGAGATCTCCATCCGTGTAACCGATGTCGGCGACGACCTTGCGCGCGATCGCGTCATAATCAACGCGCGCGCTGGTGGTGACTTCCCCGGCAACAACGACAAGCCCCGTCTTGACCAAAGTCTCGCAAGCAACACGCGCCCGCTTGTCTTCCTTGAGGATCGCATCCAGCACAGCGTCGCTGATTTGATCGGCAACCTTGTCCGGGTGGCCTTCACTGACGGATTCAGAGGTGAACAGATAATCTTGTGGCGTCTGGCTCATGAAAGTCCTCTTTTCATCGTGATCAGGAACCTGCCGCCTTCTGTCATCCGGGACTCACCAATTCCGAAGGCATGTCCGTGGTCATCCAGCAGCAGCAGTTCCAAGGGCATCGAATTCGGTTCGTGGATAGCCGCGAATCCGCCCGGGTTCTTCAAGTTTGCCAACCAGCTTGCGGCATCGACGGACACCTTTTGTCCGCTGCGCAGTCTTGACAGGCAGTCGTGATTCACAGACTGCCAAACGGGTAGTCCCAAGGCAAGGTTTTCCGGCGGCAGCAGGAGTCTCGCGAAGGTCTCCGGACCATCGGCCAATGCCTTTTCCATCTCTTCGAGGGTCACGGAGTCCTGGATGCTGGTCCCGGATGCTTCAGTTCTGACCAGTCTGGTCAAAGTCGCGATGGTTCCTGCTGCCCGGGCGATGTCTCTGATCAGGGACCTGATGTACGTGCCCTTGGAGCAGCGCGCCCTTAGGGTTACGAGGCCTGGCTCGAAGGCCAGCATTTCCAGGGAATCAATAAACACCGAACGTTCCAGTTCGTGGACAGGCACCAAATCGCCCTGATCTTTACGCGCGTATTCATAAAGGGGCCGGCCTTTGTATTTGATTGCCGAAAAAACTGGTGGGACCTGCTTGATGGGGCCCCTGAACGAGTCGAGTACACCCTCGATGTCGGCTCTCGTGACCGAGGAAGCATCCGCTTCAGTCGTAACCTGGCCATCCAAGTCGTGGGTATCGGTTTCCATGCCGAGCTTCATGTCAAACTCATAGGTTTTTGGCATGTCGAGCAGGCGGTCTTGAAGTCGTGTTGCGCTTCCGAAAAGCAAGCACAGGACCCCTTCTGCCATCGGATCGAGGGTTCCGACGTGGCCCAGCTTTTGCCGGCCAATACGTTGCTCGATCCAACGGGAGAGATCCTTTGAGATCATTCCCTTCGGTTTGTGTGCCACCAGCATCCCGCGCAGTGGTTTTTCGAACTGGACGGATGGCCTGGCTTTTTTTGGCGTGCGTTGATCCAAGGCTCTTGATCCGGTCAAATCTTGGTCAACAGGTCTTCAATGCGCGAACCATGCTCAACGCTTTCGTCATAGAAGAACCTGAGGACTGGGACGCGGCGGACATCAAGGATTTCCGCGAGGCGCGCGCGGAAGAATCCAGCCGCCCGCTCCAGCCCACGTTGTGCCGAGGCGATGTCTTCTCCCGGCATGATGCGGAAGTAGACCGTCGCGATCTGCAGGTCTGGACTGATTTTGACTGCGGTGATGGTTACATGCTGCAGACGGGGGTCCTGCATCTGGCCCCCTGCGAAGCAGGAGGCCACGATGTCACGGATTTCATCAGCCATGCGGTCTTGACGGATACTCATGTTGGTCGCTCAGGTCCTCAAAGTGTCGCGGCGGTTTCCTCGAGAATGTAGGCCTCGATCATGTCGCCTTCACGAAGATCTTGATAGCCATCGATTCCGATACCGCATTCGTAACCGTGAGCCACTTCCTTGACGTCATCCTTGAACCGGCGCAACGAGCCGATCTTGCCACTGTAGATGACAATGTCGTCACGGATCAGGCGCACCAAAGAGTTCCTGGTGATCTTGCCATCAAGAACCGCGGAACCACCAATCGTCCCGATTTTCGGAACGCTGAAGGGTTGGCGTACTTGGGCGTGACCAAGGACGACTTCTTTCACCACAGGCGGCAATTTGCCCGCCATGATGGCTTTTACGGCATCAACAAGTTCGTAGATGATGCTGAAGTACTTGAGCGGGATACCAGCCTTGTCGGCTTCTTCCTGAAGGCCCTTGCCAGCGCGGACATTGAACCCCAGGATGATCGCCTTGGACGCAGAGGCCAAGGTGATGTCGGATTCAGTGATGCCACCAACGGCCTTGTGGATGATCCTGTTCGCGACGCGAGGAGTGCTGAGTTTCAGCACGGCATCGGCAACCGCTTCCACCGAGCCCTGGGTGTCACCCTTGAGGATGAGCGCCACTTCGTACTTGTCGGCGGTCTGGATCTTGCCCAGGAGGTCGTCAATGCTGGCGGCGCTAGACTTCACGCTGGCAGACTTGCGGGCTTGTTCTTGACGGAACGCCACGACTTCGCGTGCCTTGCGGTCGTCTACGACCACGTCGACCTGGTCACCGGCTTCCGGTACCCCGTCGAGGCCGATCACCTGAACCGGTGTCGCGGGTCCAGCTTCCTTGAGCTGGGTTCCACGGTGATCGGTCATTGCGCGGACGCGTCCCGATTTCTGGCCGGCAACAATGTAGTCGCCGGTTTTCATGACGCCTTCGCGGACCATGACGGTCGCGACCGGACCACGGCCCTTGTCGAGGTGTGCTTCAACCACGGCACCCGTGGCCAATCCAACGGGCCGGGCCTTGAGGTCAAGAACCTCGGCCTGAAGCAGGATCGCTTCCAGAAGATCGTCGAGGCCAAGCTTCTGCAGGGCCGACACTTTTACGAACTGGTTCTCACCGCCCCACTCTTCGGACTGGATACCGTGTTCGGCAAGTTCCGAGTAGATACGGTCGAGGTTCTTGTTCGGCTTGTCGATCTTGTTGATCGCGACAATGACCGGAACGTTCGCGGCACGGGCATGGTTGACGGCTTCCACGGTTTGCGGCATGACGCCATCGTCGGCCGCGACCACGAGGATCACGATGTCCGTCAGGCTCGCGCCGCGGGCACGCATCGAGGAGAAAGCCTCGTGGCCCGGCGTGTCAAGGAACGTGATTTTCTTGCCATTCTTCTCAACCTGGTAAGCGCCGATGTGCTGCGTGATTCCGCCAGCTTCGCCGGCGGCGACGTTCGCTTCACGGATGGCGTCAAGGATACTTGTTTTCCCGTGGTCAACGTGGCCCATGATGGTCACGATCGGCGGACGATGCTCAATATCCGCGGACTCGCCTTGCGGACGGGCCAGGATGTCGTCAATGGTCGCTATCTTGACCTTGATCTCGAATCCGTAGTCGCTGGCAAGGATCCCCGCCGTGTCGGCATCGATTTCCGCGTTGATGGTCATCATCATGCCCTGGCTCATCAATTTTTTGATGAGTTCCCCGGCTTTGATGCTCATTTGCCTTGCGAGTTCACCCAACTGGATGGTTTCCCCCATCTCGACGACACGGTATGCCGCGCGCGGTGTCGTCACCTGCGTGCGTTTCAAGTCTTTCCGGCGCTTCGCGTCACGTCGGCTGCGAGGTCCACCCGGGGTGAAGACCCTGGGCTGGAACTCTTCGGCAGCTGGAGGAGATTCAACATCACCTTCACTGTCGTCGACCTGACTGAGCAGGGCACGTACGTTGAGCGTCGCGTTGGCGCGACGGTTCTTCGATGCCTTGTTGCGTGCGTTTTCTTCTTCTTCCTGCTCCTTCGAGCGCTCTCGGCCATCGACAGGGGTGCGTCTGCGCACGCCCAAAGCATCGTCTTCCTTCGGCATTCCCGTCGCGGGAGCGCCACCTTGGGTCTGCTGCTGACCGCGGTCGTGCAGAAGTCCCATCCCGGTCACGCGGGTGCCACGGCTGTCTTCGCGGCGCATCGTCTTGGCGCGCGTTGAGGCAGCTTGTTGTTCGCGAGCGGCAGCCGCTGCGGCGACTTCCTCAGGACTTGCGCGGCGGATGATTGTCGCGCTTGCGGCGCCCGCAATGGTGCGGCGACGTAGCTCAACCGGCGATTCTGGCGCTGGCTGGGGTACCGGCGCGGGAGTTTCCGGTTCCGGTTTCGCGCTGACGACAGGTTTTGCCGCCGCGACCGGAGTTTCCGCTGGTTCCACCGGCTTTTCGGCGACGATTTCTTTCGTGAGCGGGGCCGTTTCCGCGACCGCTGTGACCACAACCTCAGGTTCCGGGGTCTTCTCGACACTCGCGACCGCTACCGGTTCAGGTTCCGGAGCCTCGACGGCAGCGCTTTCGGGCGCAGCCGTTTCCGCAGGCGCATCTGCCTTGCGACGACGGATCACCACCGTGGGTCGCGCCCCGCTGGCAGTTGCCGCGGTCGGGGCACTGGCGGCGGGTTTGGGATCCCCGCCACGGATCGCCGCACGCAACCGCTCGGATTCTTCCGCCGACAGCGTGCTCTGGTGGCTTGCGACCTCAATGCCCATGGATTTGAGCTTGGTCACAGCGACCTTGTTATCGATGCTGAGCTCTTTAGCGAGCTCATAGACTCTGATTTTTACGCTCATTTTTAGTCTTTCAGCTCCGACTGCAAGTGACGGTCAGCCGCCATCTGGACGGTCCGTGCGATACCAAGTGACAACCCTGTCTTTTGGGCAACTTCCTCGGCCGAGTCGGCGATGATGTCGCCGATCGTACCGTAGCCGGCATCTGCCAATGCGTGCGCGGTCGCCTCTCCCACACCGCTGAGCTTCATGAATACCGCGATACGGTCGTTCCTCGCCGCGTCTGCCGCTGACGGACCGCGCTGTTCCTGCGGACCAGCCGAAGCACTGGCGAAGAGTTCGTCCTCTTCAGCGCCGGCACCCGCATGCTTGCCAGCCGTCTTCGGAGCTGGTTGCCGGGCAGCGATTTCAGCCGCTGACGCGATGACCTTGGCCGCATCCGCCTCGTCGAGATTCAGCATGCGAACGAGATTTCGCGGACTGAGTTCAGCGATTTCAGCAGCCGTCTTGAGGCCTTCGTTGACGAGGATCTCAGCCTGCATGATGCCAAGGCCCGGAATTGTCGCGATGAAGGCCTTGGTACCAGCCAGTTCTTCCTCAAGTTTCTTCTCGCTCTTGATGTCCAGTTTCCAGCCGGTCAGCTGCGCCGCGAGGCGCACGTTCTGGCCGCGCTTGCCGATGGCCAGAGACAACTGGTCTTCCGCCACGATGACATCCATGCTGTGGTTTTGTTCGTCGACGATCACTTTCGACACCACTGATGGCGCGAGCGCGTTGCACACGAGGCGCGCGGGATCCTTGTCCCACGGAATGATGTCGATCTTCTCACCGTTGAGTTCCTGGACGATCGCCTGGACGCGTGAACCCTTCATGCCGACGCACGCGCCGACCGGGTCAACTGAAGAATCGCGCGAGTAAACCGCGATCTTGGAGCGGTAGCCCGGATCGCGCGCTGCGCTCTCGATGGTCACGATCCCGTCATAGATTTCCGTGACGGTTTGTTCGAACAACCGGATCAGGAAGCCCGGGTGCGCGCGCGACAACACGATTTGCGGTCCGCGCGACGAACGCTTCACTTCCGTCACGTAACCCTGGACCCGGTCCTTCACGCGGTAGCGCTCGGTCGGGACCTGCTCGCGGTACGGGATGATCGCTTCCGTGCGGCCGAGGTCAACAATGATGTCGTTGCGCTCAAGGCGGCGAACATGGCCACTGAGGACTTCGCCCACGCGGTCCTTGAACTCGTCGTAAACTTGCGCGCGTTCCGCGTCGCGAACCTTCTGGACGATGATTTGCTTCGCCGACTGCGCCGCGATGCGGCCGAACTGGGCGGTGTTGATCTTCACACCGAGGGCGTCGCCGATCTCGGTGCCCGGATCCAGCTTCTTGGCTTCCGTCACTTCAATCTCAACACTTTCGTCAGCCACGTCATCCACAACGGTGCGGAACTGGAACAGCTCGATCTCGTCGAGTTCCTCGTTGTAGTGCGCTTCCAGGTCGGCGTTGAGGCCGAGTGTGCGGCGCGCCGCGTGGATAACCGCTTGTTCAAGGGCGTCAACAATCACGGCGCGATCCAGGTTCTTGTCGCGGCTTACGGTGGTTATGACTTTGCGAAGTTCGCTGTCTACTTCGGTTGCGTCGATGAGGGTCATGTCGTCTGGCTCCTTTCCCAGTCAAAAACAATATTGGCGCGGTGCAGCTTGGCTACGGGGAACGACCACGGGCCTTCATCCGTCTCAAGCGTCACCTGCTCGTCGTTGGTTACATCCAGCAACTTGCCTTTGGCATGCCGCCGGTCACTGATCTTTTCAGTCAGGTTGACGTTGACCGTCGCCCCGATGAATTTACGGAAATGCTCTGCCCGGCGCAGAGGGCGCTCGAGGCCAGGAGAACTGACTTCGAGGTTCCAACTGCCCGGAATCATTGCTTCAAGTTCAGCACAGTCATTCAGCGCGTGGCTGACTGCGGCGCAGGTGTCGAGGTTTACGCCTTCCGGGCCATCGATGAAGATGCGAAGGGCCCGTTCGTTACCGACCCAATCGACGTCTATGCATTCGAGTCCGGCGATCCCGGGAAATCCCGGGCCGATGATTTTCTGGATCAGCTCGATCACTTTGTTCAGTTGGTCGCGGTTCATGGCCACCTTTTTTTGAAAGACAACAGGCATCAACACACAGCAGAACTTCCGTGTGCCGACAACCTAAGTTATTGAAATTTCAGAAGTTTCTGTCGTTTCAATGTGGCTGCTGTGTGGCGAGCGACTTCTTTCTAACTGCTTTCCATGAAAAAATCAATGAATCCGTCACTGATATTGACGCGACATCAAGTTAAAACACGGTCGGAGACCAGGATGAACAGCCCCGCCAGCCCTCAGAACGAGCGTCGTCGCCACGAACGGTATCAATTGTTGTCGGGACTCGCCCACGGGCCCGTCGCGGTAATGAGTGTGCCTGGCTGGGCCGTCAATACTCCGCTCCTGAATTGGAGTTACGGCGGCACGCAGATGGCGGCTTCATCAGGCGTTACAAATCTCTCCCCCGGAACGGAAATCGCCGGCACTCTGCATCTGAGCCTTGCCTCCCGGCTCGCGCAAGACCTTCGTTTCCATGTGGTCGCGACCACCGAGAACACGATTTCGTGTTCCTTCATTCACGACAATCCTGACGCGCTCCTCTTCATGCGCCCGTGGATGGAGTGTCTCCGGCGGGGGGCGGCCCTGACGGAACTGGCCAAGGGCGCAGTGAAGCCAGAACTTTGGACGGCCGGATGGCGCGTCTGGCGCGGTGACGGTCCCCTCACCCTGTCCGTGCGAAATATGGATTCAACCGAACCTGACTGGCGGATCGTTTTTCAGGTTGGCGAGGAATATGCCGAGGTTGGATCGATGATTGGCAAGACTTTTACGCGCCGGTCCCTCGACAACGACGGATTCAACAGCCCGCGCATGCAATCATCGGACGAACGCGAGGCCTCCCTGTTGAACACGGCTGTGATGTTGCTCGCTGGCGCCTCGTCGGGCGCGGTTCCCGCCATCCTGCGGGTCAAACTGGTGGACCAGCTTCGCGCTGGAACTTAATTGCACGCGACTCCCTGAAGCATGTTCGCGAAATTGTCGCAGTACGCATTTTGGCTGATCAGATCCGGGCCGCCGATTCTGGCCGGGATCTCCACCAATGGATTCTCCGCATCGTAAAACGGAAAGAATGATTTGCCATTGCACGGTCGGCCGATCCTGGGCCCCATAGTATCAAACCACCGGCACGCCGTTCGCGCTGATCTGATGGTCCGCACCTGGGCGCGGAGCAGGAATAAACTCAGGGTATCTCCCGCGATCGTGCCACTGGAGCGGTTGAGAGAAAGTCCCGATACATGCCCGAAGGCGATCATGTCGGCCACCAGGGGCATTGCAGCCAAATTTGCCGAATATTCGTTCCGCAACATGCGCCCGGAATAGAGCGCCACGTGGATTCGTGGATTCTGAGTTGCGGTAAAAAGTGTCCCGTCGCGTACTTTCGCGGCAAACGCAAGCGGGACCTTGGGTCCCGTTGACGCAGGATCAACCGCTGGCAATGGCGCGTTGTCCGCCATCGCCACCCAGCGGACGTCGGGCCTGGTTTCCAGCGGCAGCCTGCGATCCGTGCGGGTCTCGTAGGCGTTGCATCCGATGTAGTTGCCCTGGTCATCCGTCTTTCCGCAAACGAGATACGCGGCTGAGATCAGCTCTGGGTCAATTGTCCCGGTGTAATCATTGTTGCTACCCCCCTGGATCTGGGAGGTCGAGGACCGGGTCCCGCTTCCTGAGTTGTCCGGTTTTGACGGGTCGTTCGCTTGCTGTGAGGCGGTTTTTTCTTTCTGGATGGTCGTTGTGCCAACAGTATCAGTGCTGGAACATCCGGACGGCGCCAACATGAGTGTCAGAGCGAACGCGACGTTCAGCCGCGTGAGCTTGGCAGGCAAGTTTGCGTTAACTGCTTTCATCAGGTGGTGGTAACGGCTAAAAGATCGCCAAAACTGAGGTTTTTTTCTGGGAGCCGCCAGTTCGCGGCGGTGAACCTCATAGATGTCCGGATTCATTGAAGTATTTATGACTAAATTCTCAGCGCCGGCTTTGGGTAAGGCTCGTCAGACCGGCGACGGATCGTGGACACTGGCCCATCCGGATCACGCCGAATGGTATCACTCGGCCGATGGCGCGCTGGCCGAGGCGAAGTCGCTCTATGTCGAGTCTTCGGGAATTCTGGGTGATTTCCAGCGAGGGACTCCGGACGCCGACACCGTCCGGGTTCTCGATGTCGGGTTGGGGCTTGGTTACAACGCGCTTGCCACCATCGATGCCTGGCTCCGATGCGGTTCCAGGGGACGCCTTGAAATCCTGTCGCTCGAGAACAATGATGCGTTGTTCGAAGCCATGCGATCCGGTGAGGCTCCCTGGCAGGTTGGTTGGGATCCCCGGTGGACGGGCGCGGTGAAAAATCTGGATCTGGTATCCGATGGATTGTGGCAGGCCACGATCGCCGGATCAGGTGGTGGTGAACTGCTTTGGCGCGTGTTTCTTGGTGATGCCTTGGCAGATCATGCCACCGGACACGTTGTGAGATCCGGTCCCTTTGACTATGTCTGGCAAGACCCGTTCTCTCCGGAGAAAAATCCCGACATGTGGGGTTTGGAGTGGTTCTCGGCGATCACGCCCGCTGTGCGCCTTGATGGCTGCTTGATGACTTACAGCGTTGCCAGAACGGTCCGTGACGCGCTGGAGACCGCCGGCTGGCGGATCGAGAAGATCCCGACGACGACGCGCAAGAAAAACTGGTTGAAGGCATTCCGCCTTGCGCGGCCGGGTGA